>OGEU01000005.1_pt1 | contig 216725 bp, 216 predicted proteins | sample 1570651 | NCBI WGS metagenome assembly OGEU01 (sample SAMEA2582129, study PRJEB24529) | metagenome | biome: Human gut stool | place: China | collected 2011 | reverse complement strand
ATAATACGTTATACATGCTAAGTTTATAGCACATGTTTTGACCCCAACATCATAATATAACTGTTGCCAATTGAAATATTTTTATCAATGAAAATATTGTTGTATTGCGGCATGAGTGAAAAATTATTGTTGTCATAGAAGCTTTATAGGACAGTTGTTAGTTATATTTGGAGGTTTGCATGCAGGATTTATTGCAGGTTGGTGTTATATCATCTACACATGGAATTGCGGGAGAGGTAAAGGTGTTCCCGACAACGGATGATGTGAACAGATTCGATTATTTGAAAGACGTTATATTGGATACCGGCAGAGAGAAGCTTAATCTCACGGTGGCAGGCGTTAAATATTTTAAGAATATGGTTATCCTTAAATTTAAGGGTATTGATAATATTAATGATGTTGAAAAATACAGAGGCTGTTCTCTCTGGGTTACAAGGGAGAATGCCGTTGAATTAGATGAGGATGAATATTTTGTATGCGATATGATTGGTCTTAAGGTTATGACCGATGAGGGCGAGGAGCTGGGTGAGCTTGCTGATGTCATCCAGACAGGAGCTAACGATGTGTATGCCGTAAAGACAAAGGAAGGCAGGGAGGTACTGCTTCCGGCAATAGCAGACTGTGTGCTCAATGTAAATCTGGAAGAGAATACGATGACGGTTCACGTCATGGATGGGTTGCTTGACTTATGATTAATTTTCATGTGCTTACGCTTTTTCCGGATATGGTGCTCAATGGGCTTAACACCAGCATCATCGGAAGGGCGGTAGAGAACAACATAATAAAGATTGGTGCAACGGATATCAGGGATTTCTCCACGAACAAGCATTTGAAGGTGGACGATTACCCTTATGGCGGCGGTGCCGGGATGGTCATGCAGCCGGAGCCTGTCTATAAGGCATATGAGCATGTACGCAAGGATATGCAGGGAAGCGTCAGGGTTCTCTACATGACACCTCAGGGAAAGCGCTTTGACCATGAGATGAGCCGTGAACTTGCGAAGGAGGATAACCTCATATTCCTGTGCGGACATTATGAGGGCATTGATGAGCGTGTGCTTGAGATGATTGTGACGGATAATGTCTCAATAGGTGATTATGTTCTGACAGGCGGGGAGCTTCCGGCGATGGTTATGATTGATTCCATCTCAAGAAATGTGCCGGGAGTGCTCAACAATGATGTTTCCGCGGAGTTCGAGACTTTCCACGATAACCTTTTAGAGTATCCACAGTATACCCGCCCGGTAGAGTTCATGGGCAGGCAGGTTCCTGAGGTCCTTTTGTCCGGACATCATGGCAGGGTTGATGAGTGGAGAAGACAGCAGTCGATTCTTAGAACCTACAATGCAAGACCGGATTTGCTTGAAAATGCGGTGCTTTCTAATAAGGAAAAGGCATATTTAGCCGAACTTAAAAGAAGGGACAGGGAGAAGAGTGACAACGCCTGATTTAGGGTGGAGCTATAGGTTTCGTTCACACAGCATAATTGTATATGATATATTTTGGCATGAAGGCTGACTGCATATTCTGTGCAGTCGGCTTTTTTATGGATAAAATATTAGCTATTTGTTGTATTTTTGCTGGATTTGGGATAAAATATTAGCAGTACAGAAAGCGTGATAAATGAGGATATAATATGATAAATATATTTTTGAAAACTGCACCTGAGATAGACAAGGAGCTTGCCGAAAGGCTTGCAGGAATAAGAAAGAGAAGAAAAATATCGCAGAAGGAACTGGCGACAAGGTCAGGAGTCAGCCTTGGCTCTTTAAAGCGCTTTGAGCAGACAGGAGATATCTCCCTTGCCTCCCTCACTAAGCTGGCGATAGCATTGGGAATTGAGGACGAACTGGAAAAGCTGTTTACCGAAGTACCGTTTAATTCAATACAGGAGGTTATTAATGCGCAGACTAAATAAACTTGATGTGTTTTGCCATGACAGGCATGTCGGCACCATGGCACTTTATCAGAACAGGCAGGCTGCATTTGAATATTCGGATGATTGGATAGCGGATGGATTTTCGATAAGCCCGTTTTCACTGCCACTTGAAAAAAGAGTGTTCATGCCGAAAATTGACCCATTCGATGGTATTTTCGGGGTATTTGCCGATAGTCTGCCGGATGGCTGGGGAAGATTGTTGGTTGACAGGCTTATGAAAAGGAATGGAATCAATCCGATGGAGATTGGCAATCTTGACAGGCTTGCAATAGTCGGTGAAACAGGTATGGGAGCGTTAAGCTATAAGCCGGTGATAACGCTTGAGGAGGCTGAAAACGATATGTCGCTTGATGAACTTGCGGCAGAATGTGAAAAAATATTGCAGACAGAATATTCTGATAAGTTAGATACGTTGTTCAGGCTTGGAGGTTCCTCGGGAGGTGCCAGACCCAAAATCCTTACGAAAATAGATAACGATGACTGGATAATTAAATTTCCTTCATCGTATGATTCAAAAAATATCGGAAAACAGGAATATGATTACGCATTATGCGCAGGAAAATGCGGAATTGACATGGCACCGGTAAGACTGTTTAAATCCAATGAGTGTCAAGGATATTTTGGAACGAAAAGATTTGACAGAATAAATACAGGTGATGGTAACAATGTTGTGAGCAGACATATGGTGTCGGTATCGGGGCTGCTCGAAACTTCTCACAGAATTCCGAACCTGGATTATGAATTGCTTATGCGCTTAACTATGATACTGACAAAAGATACCACGGAGTGTGAGAAGCTGTACAGGCTCATGTGCTTTAACGTCTTTGCACATAACCGCGATGACCATTCTAAAAATTTTAGTTATATATATCTTGAGGATGAAAAAAGATGGGTGCTGTCTCCAGCGTATGACCTGACCTACAGCAGCTCATTGAACGGAGAGCATGCGACAACCATAAATGGAAACGGAGTCAATCCGGGAATTGACGATTTGCTTGAGGTTGCAAAAAAAGCAGGACTTGATATAAAAGCCGCAAGGACGGCTGCGGAGGATATCAGGGAATGTGTGAAGGAGAATCTAAAAGAGTATCTGTACGTTTGATTATGATTATTAATAAAGGGTTAATAAAAAGGTTAATGAAAATCATAAAAAACACTTGCATTCCCTGCTGCAGCATGTTATAATCTCGAATGTTGTGAATATAGCTCGATGTTCCTCTGGTACGAAAGGGTATTAATGAACATCAAAATTTTTAAGGAGGCTCACAAATGAACGATATTATTAAGAAGATTGAAGACGCTCAGTTAAAGGAATCTGTTGCAGATTTCAACGTAGGTGATACAGTTAGAGTATCAGCTAAGATTAAGGAAGGTAACCGTGAGAGAGTACAGGTATTCGAGGGTACAGTACTTAAGAGACAGGGCGGAAGCTCAAGAGAGACTTTCACAGTCAGAAAGCTTTCAAACGGCGTAGGCGTTGAGAGAACATGGCCATTACATTCCCCAACTATCGAGAAGATTGAGGTTGTAAGAACAGGTAAGGCCAGAAGAGCTAAGTTATTCTACTTAAGAGACAGAGTAGGTAAGGCAGCTAAGGTTAAGGAGCTTGTAAAGTAATATAACTTTATATGTAATATGACCATTAAGGGAATGTCAGTGTGGCATTCCCTTTTCTTCAATTACGAGTAAGACAGTGTAGGAAGAATTTTGATGTTGATTTAAAAATAAAAGCAGGTAATTGAAAACCGGTTTATTGGTAAATTCAGAATCAGGGTTCGCAGTTACCTGTTAAAAATAAAATTAATAAGAGGTGTCTATGGCAGAATTTGAGGTTTACCGAAGAGAGAAAAAGTATCATGTACATGAGATAATCCTTAAATGGATAGTTGATATAACAATGGTTGTGTGTCTGTCATTCATCCTTGCAACCTATATGCTTGGAAAGACAACGGTTGTCGGACATTCGATGGAGCCGACACTTGAGAACGATGACAGTCTGCTTGTGGATAAGGTGAGCTACTGCTTCAGACAGCCTGAGCGCTATGACGTGATTGTGTTTGAGCCGGCTATAGCGAATGTTTCTAAGTATTATGTCAAGCGTATAGTAGGACTGCCCGGGGAGACAATCCAGATAATAGATGGGGTTGTATATATCAACGGAGAACCACTTGAGAATGATGTGATATATAGTTTCGGACTTAAGGATGAAGCTGGAAAGCCGGTTGAGCCGGAGAAAATATATAACGCGGGTCTTGCTGAAAAGCCAATCACACTTGGCTATGATGAATATTTTGTCCTTGGAGATAACAGGAATAACAGTGAGGACAGCCGCTTTTCAAATGTTGGGAATGTCAAATATTCTGCGATTATAGGGCGTATATGGGCGGTCTCATCACCCTTTGGGCGAATGGGGCTTGTGAAATGAGACATTAAATTATATTATAATTAAGTAATTACGAAATTCAGTGTGCGATAGCCGGATGTTGGGAATTATTAGGATTATACAGCTGCTTATTGACGGATTTGTATTTTGCAATTATTTATTACATTAAGAATAGAAAAATCGGAGGTATGAATGAATATACAGTGGTATCCCGGTCATATGACCAAAGCAAAGAGAATGATGCAGGAGGATATCAAGCTTATCGATCTGGTCATTGAGCTGGTGGATGCGAGGCTTCCGCTGTCGAGCCGCAATCCGGATATAGATGAGCTTGGAAAGAACAAGGCGCGGCTTATACTTCTCAATAAACACGACCTTGCTGATGAGAAGATAAACGATGCGTGGGTTGAGTATTTTAAGAACAAGGGAATCCATGCGGTCAAGATAAACGCTAAGAACGGCAGTGGACTTAAATCCATTCAGGGCGTAATCAATGAGGCCTGCAAGGAGAAGATTGAGCGCGACAGGAAGAGAGGTATATTAAACAGGCCTATAAGGGCAATGGTTGTCGGTATTCCGAACGTGGGGAAGTCGACCTTTATCAATGCCTATGCTGGGCGCAATTGTGCCAAGACCGGAAATATGCCGGGTGTCACCAAGGGTAAGCAGTGGATAAGGCTTAACAAGAATGTTGAGCTGTTAGATACACCGGGAATACTGTGGCCTAAGTTCTCCGATGAGCAGGTCGGCGTGAGACTGGCGCTTGTCGGTTCAATAAATGACCAGATAATCAACATGACGGAGTTGTCCTACGAGCTTATTAAGTTCATGCGTGGGAATTATTCGGGAAGACTCGCAGAGAGATACAGCGTCGATGAGAACAAGGAGCCGCATGAGGTGCTGTCGGATATAGCAATAGCAAGGGCGTGCCTTAAAAAGGGAGGGGAGCCGGACGAGGAGAAGGCGATAAAGCTTCTTTTTGACGATTTCAGAAGCGGAAAGCTGGGCAGAGTGTCTCTTGAAAGCCCTGAGCAGGCTTAATTTTCATTACTATTTGAGTCACTGCAAAAGCAGCGACATGGGAGTTTTTTATGGAAGAAAAAATCAGTGCGGTTAAAAATAAATTTGAAAATGCCGATGAAAATACTGTAAGAGAATTGATTGCTGAGTATGGACAGTCGGATAAGGCAGGGATTATTAAGCTTGTCGCAAAGTATCAGAAGCAGCTTGACATGTTAGAGGCTGAGAGAGAGCGCGTTGAGAACATGCTCGCCTATGAGAAGGAATACAGTATGTTTTCCAATATATGCGGTATTGACGAGGCAGGACGCGGACCGCTTGCAGGCCCGGTTGTGGCGGCTGCGGTCATACTGCCTAAGGATGCAAGGCTTCTCTATGTGAATGATTCGAAGCAGCTCTCCGAAAAAAAGAGGGAGGAGCTGTATGATGTCATAATGAAGGAGGCGGTGAGCGTAGGCATCGGAATCGCCTCACCTGAAAGAATTGACGAGATTAATATTCTTCAGGCAGACTATGAGGCAATGCGTGAGGCGGTGTCACAGCTTACGCCGCAGCCGGATATTCTTTTAAATGATGCTGTGATTATCCCGGAGCTTACCATGAAGCAGATTTCGATTATAAAGGGCGATGCGAAGAGCCTTTCGATAGCCTCCGCGAGCATAATAGCGAAGGTTACGAGGGACAGACTTATGTATGAGTATGATAAGCTGTACCCGGAATACGGTTTTGCGTCCAACAAGGGATATGGCTCCAAGACACATATTGAGGCAATCAAAAGGCTTGGTCCATGCCCTATACATAGAAGAACCTTCATAAAGAATTTTAGAGAATAATACAAAAGAAAAATAAAATAAAAAATATGAGACTAATAATATAGAAAACAATGTTGAACAAGTAATAGTACAAAACAAATAAAAATATATGCAAACAAAATCAACGAGATGTCAGACATCAATATATGTCATATAATACAATAGTCTGATGATGTAAAATAGGAGGCGTGCTATGAATATCAATCTGGGACAGATGGCAAACGGAAATACATCGATTAATATAAATGTGCACCCGAATATACACAGTACACAGCCTACGGTCACTGTTAACGGTTCTGAGCAGGGGAACACGGCACTGACCATACTTCGTTCACTTGCTGACGGCGATACATTTTCGGCGAATATCACGGATGTGAGCGGTGAACAGGTGACCATAACGCTTGATGGAGGACAGTCATTTACAGCAAGCCTGCTCAACAGCACAGCCTACAATATCGGTGACAGGGCAGACTTTGTCATTCAGGACAATAAGGGTGAGAATATTGTCTTAAAGGCTGTCACAATGCAGGCTACGGCACTTGAGACAGCTATGATTAACAAGTCACTTAAGGCTGCGGGAATCATGCCCACGCTCAGAAACCGAGAGATGGTGTTAGAGCTTATGAGAAACGGAATGCCTATCGGCAGGGATGCGCTTCTTGATATGGTAAAAGAGCTGTCCTCCCATAGCAATGCAGAGATTGGCGGTATAATAGCACTCAAAAGGATGGGGATAGAGGTCACCGATGACAGCCTTAGGTCATATCAGAATTATAAAGAGTATAACGGAGCAATGCAGAGGGACATAGCTGCACTTGGAGAGAAGCTTTTTGAATCGGTTGATTCAGGAAAAGCTTTATCCGATGTGGTAAAGCTTCTTGTGGGGGATGAACTTCTCACAGGGAATGGCACTGTGGAAGATAATTCAAAGGAAAGCACGAAAACAGGTGCGCAGACACAGCAGCCTGTCGGGACACAGGCGGATGAAAAGGCTGATATAGCGCAGAAAAATCTGATGAGTGATGTAAAGAATATGGTCGCAGGCATGGTTGACAACTATAATGCGGCTACAGGCAGGAGTCTGAAGCTCTCCTATGAATTTCTGAATACAGATAATCTGGCAAGGTTTATGAATGAGTTTGCCAGGATGGCTGAAGAGTTTGAAATGGAGCCATTGTTAAAAAATAAGCTTCATGGAGTTTTGAAGGGAGACAAGGCTTCGCGGCTTTTAAATGAACTGGTGCGCGACACTTTCAGTATGAAAATGACGGATGTGGCGGATAGTGGGTCGGTTAAGGAGCATATTGCAAAGACGCTTGACAAGTTAAGTTCTATCTCCGAATATGCGGCATCTAATCAGAGCGCAGAACTTTCAAATGTGGCATCCCGGATGAGTAATAATATGGAATTTTTAAACAGTATGAATCAGTTCATGGCGGCGGTGCAGGTTCCGATAAAAAATATCGGTGAGCACGGTGAGGGCGAGTTGTATGTCTACCGCAGGAATAAGCAGAAGTGTGGCGAGGATGACACGGTTAAGGCGTTTCTTCATCTTGATATGGAGCACCTTGGGGCACTTGACATATATGTGACACTCAAGGGCAGCAGTGTAGCAACCAACTTCAAGGTGGAGGATGAGAGCGTGCTTGATTTCCTTGAGACTAATATGGAACAGCTCACAAAGAAACTGGCTGAGGACGGATATAATGTAACTGCCAGTATCTCCAAGACGGATGATAGTGCAGGCTTTGATTTTGAGAAGGAAGTGATTGCGCCTGTATTGCCGGTGAGCGATGTGCGGCGTTTCAGATTTGACATGAAGGCATAATATATAGAATATCTTCGGAATGGAGCTTGGCATGGGAGATAAGAATGATTTTCAAAACAGACAGGCGGTAGCACTGACTTATGAACCGGGAACTACGGCGCCGACGATTGTGGCTGCCGGAAGAGGCTATGTGGCTGATAAGATTATTAAGACGGCACAGGAAAATGAGGTTCCGCTTTATGAGGACGGCGAGCTGTCCGATACGCTTATGAGGTTGGAAATAGGTGATACAATTCCGCCGGAATTATATAAGGTGGTAGCTGATATCTTGGTTTTTGTTGACAATATGGATAAGATAAAGGGGAAACTCAATTCGACGAAAAAGAAGCAGTAAGAGGAAAAAATATGGCAAGGGATATGACAAAAGGCAGAATACTGCCACAGATGACAGCATTTGCAATACCACTTATATTGGGAAATTTATTTCAGATTTTATACAATGCAACGGATTCAATAATTGTCGGAAAATTCGTTGGCGATGATGCTCTGGCTGCAGTCGGAACTGCCGGACCTATAATGAACATGGCAATTCTTTTTATCAGCGGTATGTGCATGGGAGCAGGTATACTTATGAGTACCCTGTACGGTGCCAAGGATATGAAAAACCTTGAAAAGCAGATAAGCACAACACTTATAGGTGGTCTGGTTTTTTCACTTTTGATAGCTTTTCTGATGATAGTCTTTGCAGTTCCGATACTTAGATTAATCAATTCGCCTGAGGAAATTATAGGAAGTGCAGCAATTTATCTAAGGGTTGTATTTTTAGGACTTATCTTCACGTTTGTATATAATTTTCTGGCCAACACGCTTAGAGCGCTTGGGGATAGCAGGACACCGCTGTATTTTCTTGTCATAAGTGCATTCCTGAACGTGGCAGGAGATTTACTGTTCGTGGTTACGCTTAAGCTTGGAGTTATGGGGAGTGCGGTGGCTACCGTCCTTTCTGAGGCACTCTGCTGTGTGTGCTGCGGAATCTATGTGAAGCTCAAGGTGCCTTTACTGTGTCTTGGAAAGAAATGGCGCGTATTTGAGAGAAGAGTACTCTGGAAGACGTTTTCCTATGGCATTACGAGTGCACTTCAGCAGATGTGTGTACAGCTTGGAAAAATACTTGTTCAGGCAATCATAAATGTTCAGGGAGTTGCCTTTATTGCAGCATTCACAGCGATAAACCGTGTCGACGATTTCGTTCTGTCGCCGGAGGGCAATATAGCACATGCAACGACAACATTTATTGCGCAGAACCGCGGAGCGGGCGATGTGGAGCGTGTCAAAAAGGGATACCGCTGCGGCATAATAATGGAGCTTATCTTCTCCGTTGCCGTGAGCGTCATCGTATTTTTTGCAGCTGCACCGCTTATGAAAATGTTTGTCGCTGAGGACAGCGCGGAGGTTGTGGCGCTTGGAGTATCATATCTGAGGATTATCGCTTTTATGTACATAATGCCGGCAATGACGAATATTGTACAGGGCTTCTTCAGGGGAATGGGTGACCTTAAGGTTACACTGATAAGTACGATAACCAATATGGGAGTGCGCGTAATTGCAGCTCATATTCTTATCAGCATGATGGGCAAAGGCTTTTATGCTCTTGCGTGGTCGAATTTCTGGGGCTGGGTATTCATGCTCCTGTTCGAGGTTCCGCTTCTGGTGCGGAATATGAGAAAGCTGGGGCGTGGTGAGCTGTAAAAACTATTATGGCTGGCAGCACTGAAGGATATGGAGGAGAAGTATTTTTGAATACAAGGAGTATAGGCAGCAGATATGAGAGCGCAGCATGCGGATATCTGATAGATAAGGGGTATAAGATATTAGAGCGGAATTATAAAAATAAGCTTGGAGAGATTGATATTATTGCTGAGAGCGCTGATGATGTTTTAGTGTACTGTGAGGTAAAATACCGAAGTAATGATGAGCATGGTTCACCGTTTGAGGCTGTGGGATATGCCAAGAGGAGAAGGATTGGAAGAGCAGCTTCTCTTCATTTTGCAATGAAACATTATGATGACAAAAAAGTGTGCCGTTTCGATGTTATAGGAATATACGGTGACGGAAGAATTGAGCATATTGAAAATGCATTTTATTTGAGCAGATAGGAGCCGTTTGTGGCTCCTTTTTGCTTTTAGGGGGGTGTAAGCAGTTTCTTAACAAACTGTTTATTGTTTTTTTAGTTGTAATATCTGTGAGGGTGGGCTTATAATATTTTAATGGTGAATTTGAACGCAGTTCGCAAAGCGACTGCGTTCATGAGCAAGTAGCGAAAGCGGATTGAGAATGTCCGCTTTACAATATGATACATAAAGGAGGATGAAGATGAGCAAGAAGATGAAGGAAAAGGATGATGCCGGCTTCATGGTCAAGGTCGCGACCTTTATAGTTGATAAGAGAAATCTTTTCTTCCTTATATTTGGTATTGCGATTATTTTTTCATTGGTTTCAAGCAGCTGGGTCAAGGTCGAGAATGCACTTTCGGCATATCTGCCGGATTCTACGGAAACGAGCAAGGGTCTTAGCAGAATGGAGAATGAATTTGTCACCTATGGTTCGGCTAAGATTATGGTTACTAATATCACCTATGAGACTGCATGTGAGATATCGGATATGATAGAAGATATGGATTCTGTAGTAATGCTGACATTTGATGATACGAGTGAACACTATAATAATTTTTCCGCACTCTATGACGTGACTTTTAATTATCCTGAGACGGATGACAGGGCGCTTGAGGCGCTGTCCGAGCTTGAGGATAAGCTGTCCGGATATGATATATATGTGTCAACCACGATGGGTGATGCCTCGGCAGAGCAGATAGAGAGTGAAATGTCGGTCATAACGGTTCTTGTTGCAATCATAGTTGTGACGGTGCTTCTGCTCACCTCCCAGACATGGGCGGAGGTTCCGGTGCTTCTTCTTACATTCGTCGCTTCTATGCTTATAACCAACGGAACGAATTTTATAATGGGAACAATTTCGTTTGTCTCCAATTCCGTTACCGTTGTTTTACAGCTTGCGCTCTCTATTGACTATGCTATTATCTTCTGTAACAGATATAAGGAGGAGCATGAGCGGCTTCCTATCAGGGAGGCGGATATAGTGGCTCTCAGCAAAGCTATTCCTGAGATTGCTTCCAGTTCATTAACCACCATAGGTGGTCTTGTCGCCATGATGTTCATGCAGTTCGGAATAGGAAGGGATATGGCTCTGTGTCTTATAAGAGCTATATTTTTAAGTCTTCTTTCGGTATTTCTTCTTATGCCGGGGCTTTTGATGCTTTTCGGAAAGCTTATGGATAAGACCAGGCATAAAAGCTTTATTCCTAAGATTCCTTTCGTCGGAAAATTTGCGTATAAGACGAGATTCGTCATGCCGGTTATCTTTGTGGCACTGATTGTAGTTGCATACCTGATTTCATCAAAGTGTCCTTATGTATATGGTTACTCTAAGATTGACACACCTATACAGAGTGATTCACAGCTTGTAGACGAGATGATTGATGAGAGCTTCGGCACCTCCAACATGGTTGCGCTCACGGTGCCGGCGGGAAGCTATGACAAGGAGGCTAAGCTTATAGCTGACCTTGAGGCGTGTGAGGAGGTAGATTCGTGCATGGGTCTTGCCAATACAGAGGCGATGGACGGATATATGCTTGCAGATAAGCTGACTATAAGGGAATTTTCGGAGCTGTTAGAGCTTGACTATGAGGTGGCAGAGCTTCTGTATATGGCTTACGCAGTGAATGATGAGAACTATGCAAAGCTTGTGAATGGTCTGTCAAACTACAGCGTACCGCTCATTGACATGATAATGTTCCTCTATGATGAGGTGGAAGAGGGCTATGTGACTCTGGATGATGACCTGATGGATACGCTTGAGAATGCACACACTCTTATGAAGGTTGCAAAGGACCAGCTGCAGGGAGAGAATTACAGCCGTATTCTTGTATATCTTAACCTCCCTGAGGAAGGTGATGAGACATTTGCTTTCCTTGACAGAATGCATGATATGGCGGGAGTGTATTACCCGGAGGATGAGGTACTCATTCCGGGAGAATCGATGAGCCAGTATGATTTATACAAGACATTCCAGGTCGATAACACAGTGGTAAATGTCGTGTCGATTCTTGCGGTGCTTGTGGTACTCCTGTTCACATTCAAGTCTGCGGGAATGCCTGTGCTTCTTATACTTGTAATACAGGGTGCCATCTGGATTAATTTCTCATTCCCGGCGCTTCAGAATAAGCCGTTGTTCTTTATGAGCTACCTGATTGTAAGCTCCATTCAGATGGGTGCTAATATTGATTACGCGATTGTCATTTCGGGACGTTATATGGAGCTTAAGGATAAGATGAGCAAGGAGCAGGCTATTATAGAGACGATGAACTTCGCGTTTCCTACGATTGTTACATCAGGTACGATGCTTGCGATTGCGGGAATACTTATTGGTCAGATGTCATCGGATGGTGCTATCTGCGGAATCGGTCAGTGTCTTGGACGTGGCACAATCATTTCCATTATTATAGTAATGTTTGCGCTGCCACAGATTCTCCTGCTTGGTGAGAAGGTTATTGAAAAGACTTCGTTTGCTGTTTCGATTCCTATTAAGATGGAAAAGACAACAGGACTTATACGTGTGGATGGAATTGTGAGCGGTCAGGTAGAGGGAAATATTGTAGGTGAGATGCATGGATTTATAAGAGGAAATGCCAACCTGTTGGTCAGCACGGGCAATGTAGAACAGCAACAGGATGATGGTGGAAAGCCGGAGGAGTCAGATGAAAACGAAGAAAACAAATAGATATGGTAATGGTTTGAAAAAATTCGGTTTATGTGCTTTTACCGCTGCACTCATTTCTGTAAATGTTTGTCAGCCGTACATTTATCCGGTGTATGCGGATGATGCGCAGGAGGAGAGCAGTGCGGGTCAGGAGAACACTGATATTGAGGAGAGCGGTGCACAGGCTGGGATAGAGACGATGTACATATCAACAGTCGATGATTTCCTTGAGTTTGCAGCTAACTGCTACATAGATTCATGGTCGGTGAACAAGAAGATTGTGCTTAGAAATAACCTTGATTTTACAGGGCGTGAGCTTGTCATGGTTCCTGTTTTTGCCGGGGAATTTGATGGAAACGGTCATACCATATCCGGCATTGATTTTACAGGGGAGAGCTATGTCACAGCGATATTCCGCTATGTTGAGGAGAATGGCGTCATTGACAGCCTGAATGTCAAGGGGAATATTGCGGCATTGGATGAACAGGAATGTGTAGGAGGAATCGTAGGGAGCAATTACGGTACGATAAAGAACTGCTCCTTCGAGGGAACCGTTAACGGAAAAAATACAATCGGTGGCATTGCCGCATTCAACAAGAGCACGGGAGTTATCAAAAAATGTGAAGTCAGAGGACGTATAACAGGCTCATATTATACAGGTGGAATAACCGGAATTAATCACGGAATAATAAATAATTGTGCTAATGCTGCCGGCATAAATGATGACAGTGCCTGGGTTGAATCCGAGGATGAAAACAGCTCTAATATTATCGGAAATATTACCGGCAATGAGAGCAGCTCCATCAGAAGCGGAATAGATACCGGAGGAATTTCAGGATTCTCCGATGGAATAATCGCCTCCTGCAATAATAATGGGCAGGTTGGTTATGAGCATGTTGGCTATAATATCGGAGGAATAGCGGGAAGACAGTCGGGAATTATCCTGTCATGTGTCAACGAAGGAAAGGTATTCGGACGAAAGGATATAGGCGGCATTGTCGGGCAGATGGAGCCTTACATAGAGGTTGTTGCCGCTGAGACAATAAGAAATTCTGTCGATGAGCTGCATGATATACTTGACCGGACGTTCGATGACCTTACTGCGGGCAAGAATGTTTTTCATGATGATTTTTCAGATTTAATCCAGCATGCAGACAAAGCTGTTGATACCGGACATATTATGGCGGATGAGGTATCCTCTTTCGCTAACAGCAATATGGATCAGATGAATCTGATAGTCGAGAGAATGGAGTATGTGTCGGATTCACTGCCGGCTGTGCTGGAATCATTCAGCCAGTCGATGAACAGCATGAACAGCATGGCTGAATGGATAAAAAAGCTGAACAGCGATGTGGATATCAAGAACCGTCTGGAAGCCAACTCAGGCGATAAGGCGGCATATGATGCTGCCGTCAAGCAGATTGAGGATGCTGTCAACAGGTTCAATGACGCTGTAAAGAACAGCTCATGGCAGGAAATAGAAAATATATTGAAGGACGAGAATGGAAATTATAAGAGCTTCGATGAGCTTACGCAGGATGATCTAAAGGCTATAGTTGAAGCTGTGGTCGACATAATGAAAAAAGCTAATGATATGTCGCAGGCGGCAGCAGATGTGCTTGATGGCATTAATAAGATAAATGATATCTTAAAGCCGTATTTCACAAACGCAGGTGAAACCATGCGGAATGATATTGAAAATGTGGCGAATGAAATACAGAATGCGGTCAACTACGCCAACAATGCCATCAACGGTATCAAGTCGATTTTTACTTATCTCAACGCCCAGTCGGATATACGTTTCACGAGGCTGTCTGCGGATTTCGACACGCACAGAAATGAGCTCTATGCCGAGATTAAGAACATTTCATCGGGACTTTCTAAGTTCAATGATGATATGTCATCGCAGTCGGATGTTGTAAACAAGGACTTTCAGGACATAAATGACAAGATTAATGAGATTCTTGATTTGATGCTTGATAAGATTGAGGCATACATGAAGCTTGATGTGGAACCGCTTTACAATGATGTATCGGACGAGGAAATAGATGAACAGACTACCGGAAGAGTGGACGGCTGCAATAACGTAGGGGATGTATCGGCGGATATCAATGTCGGCGGTATTGCAGGTGCCATGGCTGTTGACAGCGATGACCTTGAAGATAATGCAGCAGGCAGGACGGATATATCTCTCGGAAGCCGCTATCTGGCAAAATGCGTGGTAAATAATTGCCAGAACAATGGCTACATAACCTCGAAGAAGGATGGAGCAGGAGGAATTGCAGGCTATATGAAGCTTGGAATTATCAGAAATTCAAGGTCTTTCGGAGGTGTAAAGAGCAGTGATGGGGCTTATGCGGGCGGAATATGCGGTCAGTCACTGTCCATGATTTCCGATTCCTACGCTCTATGTTCTGTGGAAGCGAACAAGTATGTCGGCGGTATAGCAGGCTATGGGAATGTGATAAGAGGCTGTTACTCAATGGTTCATCTGCACACTGAGTCGGGGAGGGAAGGTGCTGTGGCCGGACAGACAACAGCCTATGAGGATGAGGAGGTCGAAAATGATGATAAAGTTACCGGGAATTTCTATGTTGATAATGGTGTGCATGGAATAGACGGTATCAGTTATACAGGTGTAGCACAGCCGATATCGTATGAAGACCTTCTTGATGTAAAGGGTCTGCCGGCGGGTTTCAGACAGCTTAAGGTGACATTCAGGGTGGATGATATTTATGTCGGAATACAGACGTTTGAATATGGCCAGTCCTTGTCGGAAATAAAGTTTCCCACAGTTCCTAAAAAAGAAGGCTGCTATGTAGTGTGGCCGGATTTGTCCGGGGAAACGATGACTGGAAACATTGTAGTTGCCGGAGAGTACAGAAACAATGTCACATCGGTGTCGAGTGCACAGACGGATGAGAGTGGAAAAGCTTATGCCATTGTATCGGACAATTTCACGGAGGAGACAAAGCTTAACGCCCAGATAAGCAGGATGGAGCTGCCAAAGGAAGCACATATGAGAGATAACATAGTATATGAGCTTACATTGGAGAACATCTCCGAAGACACCTCGGATACTCTTGATGTGCGCGTATTAAATCCATACGATAAGGTAAAGCTGTATAAGTATGACGGAAATGGATGGGTTGAGGTTGAACATAGAGTGAAGGGAAGCTATGTGCAGACATCCATGCAGGGAACAAGCGGACAGTTCTGTCTGGTCAATGAGAGCACCAACCCTATGATATATGTAATAATAGGCGGATGTACTGCCGGTGTGCTTGCTGTTTTCATCATAATTAAGGTTATCAAGTCGGGCATAAAGAGAAGAAAAAAGAAAGCTAAGCTATCTGATGAGGAGAAATAATAGATGAAGGATATTCGATTTATCAATGACAGTAAGACAACATATATAAATGAAGTGCGTGTTATGGATGGAAACATCACGCACACTGTCCCGGTTATCTGCTGTGCGGCATACAGGGATGAGAAATGGATTTCGCATGGCTTTTCTACCAGATTGGGCGGGGTGAGTGCCGGGATATACGGCAGCCTGAACTTAAGCTTCTCACAGGGCGATGATGAGAAGCTTGTCAGAAAGAATCATGGGATTATGGCGGCTGCCTTAGGTGTGGAGCCGGACAGACTTGTGTATTCCCACCAGACACACACGACGAATGTGCTGCGCGTTACGGAGGAACACGCCGGTATGGGAATCACAAGGGAAAGAAGCTTTCACGATATTGATGGGTTTGTGACGGACGTTCCGGGGCTTATGCTTGTGACGGCATACGCGGACTGTGTGCCTTTGTATTTTGCGGACAGAAGGCTGCATGTGATAGGACTCTCACATTCCGGATGGCGCGGTACAGTCAACAATATGGCGCAGGCTGCGGTTGATAAGCTTGGGAGCGAATTTGGCAGCATGCCGGAGGACATAATTGCATTTATCGGACCGTCTATATGTGCGTCATGCTATGAGGTCGGTGAGGATGTTGCAGAGAACTTTTTTAATGCATACGGTGCAGAAGCTGATAAGGTGTTGAAGATAAAAAAGGAGACGGAAGCGGGGAAAAAGTATTATCTTAATCTTCATGCCGCTAACAGAATCAATATGCTGCATGCCGGAATACCGGAGAAAAATATATCTGTGACGGATATATGCACCTGCTGTAACCCGGAGCTGCTCTTCTCACACCGCGCTTCCAGGGGAAAACGAGGCGGGCTGTGCGCTTATATGATGATTGCTGAGGTCTGATAATTGAAGTGATGTAATATGGCAGTCTAATTCAAATAATCGGAAGTGCTGGTATAACTCAATATTTGTATAATATGATGTTGGGGTCAAAACATGTGCTATAAACTTAGCATGTATAACGTATTATATTTATGCATATCACGACTTTTGGAAGAAGCTTAGATGTTCTTAGAACATCTTGCTTCGTACAACGGAGCTGATATGCATAAATATAATACGTTATACACTCGTAAATTAAGTTGGCATGTTTTGACCCCAACATCATAATATGTATTGTATAATATGTATTGTATAATATGTATTGTATAATATGTATTGTATAATATGTATGAAAAAAAGAGTTTCCGGCGGAAACTCTTTTTTATATTTCTATCTATTTATATTCATTCTCATACTCAAGCTTACATTCCTGATTATACCTGTCGATAAGCTCGTGTATTCTCTCGGTCGGATCCATCAGTCCGCCGATAGACTTATCATGATTGAGAGCATCTATAATCTTGGCGAGGAACTTGCTCATGTCAGCCTCAATAAAGTATGGCTTAGCTTTGATATTGTCACTTATATAGGTGAGGTTGGTTGTGACAACGCCTGCGATATATCCCTTATTGTAATATTCATCAAACTTAGCCATTCCGTCAGTAAAAAGACCGAATGTGGTGCAGACAAATACTCTGCGGCATCCGCGCTGCTTTAAGCTGGCTGCGGTGTCAAGAATGCTCTCACCGGAAGAAATCATATCATCAATGACTAAGACATCCTTGCCGGTTACATCAGCACCTAAGAATTCATGAGCAACAATAGGATTCTTTCCGTTTACCACATGTGCATAATCACGTCTCTTGTAGAACATACCGAGTTCCACACCAAGTACACTTGAAAAATATACTGCGCGGCTCATGGCACCTTCATCTGGAGAGATAATCATGAGGTGATCCTTGTCTATTGTGATGTCCCTGAATTTCTTTGTAATGGCCTTGATAAACTGATAAGGAGGCTGGAAGTTGTCAAAGCCGCGGAGCGGGATGGAGTTGTTAACCCTAGGGTCATGTGCATCGAAGGTGATGATGTTGCTCACACCCATTCTTGTCAGCTCCTGCAATGCAAGTGCTGCGTCGAGGGATTCGAGCTTGGAACGCTTGTGCTGCCTGCTCTCATATAAAAACGGCATTATTACGGTGATTCTCTTGCAGTGCGAACCTGCTGCCGCAATGATTCTTTTTAAATCCTGAAAATGGTTGTCCGGGGACATGTAGTTGGTATGACCGAATACATCGTATGTTATGCTGTGATTGCACACATCAGTGAGAATGTAAAGGTCGGTTCCACGCACAGAGTCGAGTAGCTGTCCCTTGGCTTCACCTGTACCAAATCTTGGGCAAACGCTGTCGATTATATAAGAATCTTCAAGGTATCCCTTGAATTCTATGCCTTCCTTGTGTTCGTTGTGAGCTTTTCTTCGGAATTGTACGATGTAGTCATCAACTTTTTTTCCAAGTTCAGCACAGCTCTGCATAACAACAAGCTTAAGCGGAGCTACCGGAAGAGTTGTAAGTTCTTTTTCACTGCTCATAAGTAATATCTGCCTTTCTTTACCGTTGAATTTATAGTAGTGTTACCATCCAAAGCCGGTTTTTTGAAATTACGATTGACTCTGAACATTAACATAATAAGTTTATATTTCTTCATAGTCAAGAGAAAACCTTTACAAACTCAAAATTACTTGTTATCATATAAATGTTGTATTTTTTTAAGAAAGCAGAATCCCACTAAATTTTTTATCATATAAAGAGGTGAAGAAATAATGAGTAAACCAATTGTTGCCATAGTAGGCAGACCTAATGTCGGAAAGTCTACACTGTTTAACGCACTTGCGGGACAGCAGATTTCTATAGTCAAGGATACACCGGGTGTCACAAGAGACAGAATATACGCAGATGTTGAGTGGCTGCGCTATAATTTTACCATGATTGACACAGGCGGTATTGAGCCGGATAGTAAGGACATTATTCTTTCGCAGATGAGAGAGCAGGCTCAGATAGCCATTGATACTGCTGATGTCATAATTTTCCTTGTGGATGTCAAGCAGGGACTTGTCGACTCGGATTCTAAGGTTGCTGATATGCTCAGACGTTCGGGAAAGCCGGTGGTATTAGTTGTCAACAAGGTTGACGATTTTAACAAGATGATGCCGGATGTATATGAGTTCTATAATCTTGGTATCGGTGACCCTATGCCGATATCATCTGTGAACAGACTTGGTTTCGGAGAGATGCTTGACGCAGTCACAGGTCACTTTACCGAGGAGATGTTAAGCGACACAGAGGATGAGCGTCCTAGGGTTGCCATAGTAGGTAAGCCTAATGTAGGTAAGTCGTCAATAATCAATAAGCTCACAGGTGCTAATCGTGTCATTGTATCGAATATTGCGGGAACTACAAGAGATGCCATTGATACAGAGGTTAAGTATCAGGGCAGGGAGTATGTGTTTATTGACACAGCAGGTCTTAGAAGAAAGAGTAAGATTAAGGAGGATCTTGAGCGCTACAGTATCATCCGTACAGTAAGTGCTGTTGAGCGTGCAGATGTGGTGCTTGTTGTCATAGATGCGACAGAGGGTGTCACAGAGCAGGATGCGAAGATTGCCGGTATTGCGCATGAGAGAGGCAAGGGAATAATTGTTGTTGTTAACAAGTGGGATGCCATTGAGAAGAATGATAAGACCATGTATGAGCATAACAACAAGATTAAGGAGATACTTTCGTTCATCCCTTATGCTGAGATTATGTTCGTGTCCGCAGAGACCGGTCAGCGACTTAACAAGCTGTATGATATGATTGACATGGTTATTGAGAACCAGAATCTCAGAATACAGACAGGTGTTCTCAATGAGATTCTCTCTGAGGCAGTGGCTATGCAGCAGCCGCCTTCAGATAAGGGACGCCGACTTAAGATATTCTATATGACACAGGTTGCCGTTGCTCCGCCTACATTCGTTATTTTTGTAAATGACAAGGAGCTTATGCATTTCTCATATACAAGATATATCGAGAACAAGATAAGGGAAGCATTCGGCTTTAGAGGTACAGCACTCAAGTTTATAATACGTGAGAGAAATGAGAAGGAGTAAACAGGATATATCATGGAAACTATAGTACAACGTCTTATATGTCTGGTTATCGGATATGCGTTCGGACTTTTTCAGACAGGCTATATTTACGGTAAGCTGCACGGAATTGACATCCGCAAGGAGGGAAGCGGCAATGCCGGAACAACCAATGCTCTCCGGGTTCTTGGTAAGAAAGCAGGAATAATAACCTATATCGGTGACATGGTAAAGGCTGTCCTTGCAGCTATGGTTGTAAGGCTGATATTTGGTCAGAGCCATGCCGACATCATTATGGTTCTTGTCCTTTACAGCGGTTTTGGAGTTATACTTGGACATAACTTTCCTTTTTATCTTGGCTTCAAGGGTGGCAAGGGTATCGCGGCTTCATCGGGTGTCATAGTTGCACTTGGCTACTGGCCGCTCATTCTTCTTGGCTTTTGTACATTTATGATTGTGACAATTATCTCAAGATATGTCTCGCTTGGTTCCTTGGTTATGATGACAGGCTTCCTTATTGAGTTTATTATTTTTGCGGTGAACGGAATGATACCGGGTCTGTATCCGGCAGAGCTTGTTGAGGCGGTAGTCATTGTGGCAATCCTTACGGTGCTGGCATTCTGGAGACACAGGGCGAATATCGTGAGACTTGTGCATGGCAATGAGCGCAGGCTGTGGGGCGGAGATAAAGAGAATAAATAGCAATTAAGTATATGAACACGGAGGTTTGGCGGTATGTCAAAGGTATGTATAGCCGGTGCCGGGAGCTGGGGACTTGCACTTGCACTTGTGCTTGAAAAGAATGGACACGAAGTGACTGTATGGTCAGCGCTTCCTGAGGAGATAAGGCTTTTAAAAGAGGAGCATGAGAATAAGAGATGTCTTCCGGGAGTTATCATTCCACAGACAATAAGACTTACGGATAAGCTTGACGAAGCTGTTGCAGATAAGGATGTCATAGTGATGGCTGTCGCGTCACCTTATACGCGCGCTACAGCGGCTAAGCTTTCACCTTATATAAAGGATGGACAGATTATTGTGGATGTGGCAAAGGGAATTGAGGAGAAGAGTCTCCATACATTGTCACGGGTCATAAAGGATGAACTGCCGACAACACAGGTGGCTGTATTGTCGGGTCCGACACATGCTGAGGAGGTCAGCCGTTTTATACCGACCACATGCGTTATCGGAGCCGAGGCTGAGGAGACAGCCTGCTTTTTGCAGAATCTCTTTATGAACGAGAGCTTCCGCATATATACAAGCTCTGATGTGCTTGGCATTGAGCTTGGAGGTTCACTTAAGAATGTTATAGCGCTTGCCGCAGGTATTGCGGATGGACTTGGCTATGGTGATAACACGAAGGCTGCACTCATCACAAGAGGAATCCATGAGATATCAAGACTTGGCGTTGCAATGGGAGGAAGACTTCAGACATTCTATGGGCTTACCGGAATGGGAGACCTCATCGTAACCTGTGCGAGCATGCACAGCCGCAACAGACGCGCAGGCATCCTCATTGGACAGGGAAAGTCCATGCGGGAGGCGATGGATGAGGTACAGATGGTTGTCGAGGGTGTGTACTCTGCTAAGGCGGCACTTATTCTTGCGAAGAAATATAATATATCCATGCCTATCACCGAGAAAATCAATGAGATTTTATTTGAAGGTAAGAATGCGAAGGATGCAGTACGTGAGCTTATGCTTCGTGACAGGAAGGTTGAGTACGAATAGAAACTGTAGTTACATAGAAAGAAAATAGTTCTATTATATAAGCTCCCCCGAATATAATTTATCAGTCATAAATTATATTCGGGGGAGGTTTTGATTTTTGGATACATACAATATCTACAAGGATATAAATGCCAGAACACAGGGCGAGATATACATAGGTGTTGTGGGACCTGTGAGAAGCGGTAAGTCGACATTTATAAAGCATTTTGCAGAGAAGCTGATATTACCGTTTATGAGTGATGGCGCCGGGAAGGAACGCGCCAAGGATGAACTTCCGCAGTCAGCGGCAGGGAGAACTGTCATGACCACAGAACCTAAGTTTATCCCGAGGGAGGCGTGTGTGATAACTCCGGCGCAGGATATCTCAATGAAGATAAGACTGATTGACTGCGTCGGCTTTATGATTGATGGTGCGACCGGTGTTGTCGAGGACGGAAAGGAGCGCCTTGTAAAGACCCCATGGTATGATTATGAGATTCCGTTTTCGGAGGCGGCGGAGTTCGGGACACGCAAGGTCATCAAGGATCATTCCACTGTGGGAATAGTTATGACCACGGACGGAAGCATCGGTGAGCTGCCGCGTGACAGCTATAAGGCTGCGGAGGCTGCTACGATAGAAGAATTGAAAAAAATAGGAAAACCTTTTGTGGTGGTTGTCAATTCCAAGAACCCGGCAGCAAAATCCGCCACAGAATGTGTGGATGAGATAAAGAAAGCCTATGGGGCGGAAGCGGTAAGCCTTGACTGTGAGCAGCTTACTCTTGATGATGTGAACAGGACACTGGAGCTGCTTCTTAACAGTTTTCCTATAAATGGGATAGAATTCTATTTTGACAGGTGGATAGAGACACTTCCGGATGACAACGAGATAAAGCAGGCGATGGTTGAGTGCGCAGGACAGATACTTGACAGGATTACATATATTAAGGATTTCAATAAGGATAGTATTAAGGTTGAAAATAAATACATAGAGGATGTGAGGAGTGAGCCTGTGGACATGGCGGATGGAATAATACGCCTTAGCTTCAAGGTTGACGAGAACCTGTATTATGATATGCTAAGCTCCATTGCAGGCGAGAAGATAGACAATGAATATGAGCTTATCAATCTGATAAAGGAATATGCCAAGGAAAAGAGCGCTCTTTCAAGATATACCTCGGCAATCGACACTGTGCGTCAGAAGGGCTATGGCGTGGTATCACCTTCAAGGGACGAGATAAGCATCTCAGAGCCTGAGGTCATCAAAAATGGCGGACGCTATGGCGTGAAGATTAAGGCGGAGAGCCCATCCTATCACATGATTAAGGTAAATATCGGAACGGAGATTGCCCCTATTGTCGGAAGTGAGGAGCAGGCGAATGACCTGAAAAAGTATATCGATGAGAATACGAAAAACGGCGACGCGTGGGATATCAATATTTTCGGAAAGACCATCGAACAGCTTGTGGATGACGGTATAAGGACGAAGCTTGCCATGATGAATGATGACTGCCAGACTAAGCTTATGGATACCATGCAGAAGGTTGTAAATGATAACAGCGGCGGGTTGATATGCCTTATTATCTAGACGGTCTGAATACGGATAATAAATAGAGGTATGTTATTATAGACGATAAAAGCATGAGGATGACACGGAGACTTTTTGCAGTCCACGCCATCCTCATGCTTTTATTGTATCTCCAAGAAAAAACTGGTAAAAATATTATTATTATGGTATTTTAATTTATAGGAATTTTGCATGAAACGAGGAAAACATAATGACGACGATGGACTGGGTTTTATATTTCGGAGTGCCTGTGTGTGCACTTATTTTATATTTTTTGTATCAGGCGTACAAGAATAAGCAGGACAATTTTAGGAAGCTGAGGAGTGCTTTTGGAAAAAAGGCGGATAAAAAATATATTTATGAGGAATTTGAGAATATATCACACGGCTTCTTTCTGCAAAATGACGATGATTTAAATGTCATTGATGATATCACATGGAATGACCTCAATATGGATGCTGTATATAAGCAGATGGACTGCACCGCGTCCTCACTTGGACAGGAGGCACTGTACAGTATGTTGAGAACCCCTATTGTGGAGGATGAGGAGCTTGGAAGGAGAAAGAAGCTCATCGACTATTTTACGGAGCATGAGAACGAGCGCACGAAGCTTTCAATGATATATTCCGGCTTCGGCTACAGCAGGAAGATGTCCGTTGCAGACTATATAGAGAGCATAGGGGAATGCAAGACAGTATCGGCTGTGCCGCATTTTATCGTGCTTATTCTGTTTGCGGCGGCGCTTGTATACTGCCTCACGATCAACATCGCCATCGGAATGTGGGCGGTCATAGGCATGATGGTAATTAATGTGGTGTCCTATTTCAGATTCAAGGCAGAGATTGAGGTGTATTTCGTATGTATCAAGCAGGTGTTCTCGATGTGTGCCTGTGCACAGAGCATACTCAAAAGCAATATTGCCGGGATTAAGGAATACTCTGAGGAGCTTTCGGGGCTTGTGCATGAGTTCGATGGGGCAAGGCGCTTCTCATGGATTATGGCTACAGGCAGGGGCGGTGTGCTTGAATTTATTCTGGATTATATCAGAATGATAACACACCTTGACATTATCAAGTTCTGTTTCGTTGTGAATGGACTTAACAGGAAAAAGGATGCTGTATGGATGTTATATAACAGGCTGGGGTATTTTGACGCGCTTATCGCGGCGGCGTCATATAAGAAGAGCCTTCAGTATACCTGTGAGCCTGAGTTCACGGACGGCAGCGCAAGGGTTCTTGACGTTCAGGAGCTATATCATCCGCTAATCGATGAGCCTGTTGCCAACTCTATAAGAACGGATAAGAGTGTGCTCATAACAGGCTCAAACGCCTCGGGAAAATCAACCTTCCTGCGTTCGGTCGGAATATGCGCCCTGCTGTCACAGACGCTTGGATATGCGACGGCAAAATCATACAGGGCAGAAAAATTCAGAATATACTCATCAATGGCTCTCAAGGATAATCTTCTTGGAAGCGAGAGCTACTATATGGTTGAGATTAAGTCGCTCAAGAGAATCATGGATGCGGCGGCAGTTAAGAGTGATTATCCTGTACTGTGCTTTATCGATGAGGTGTTAAGGGGAACCAACACCGTAGAGCGTATTGCCGCTTCCTCACAGATACTTAAAGGTCTTTCATGCGCAGACACGATATGCTTTGCGGCAACACATGACATTGAGCTTACAGGCATACTTGATAGGTATTATTCCAACTATCATTTCACCGAGGAAATCACGGACAACGATGTTGTGTTCAGCTACAAGCTTATGACCGGGCGCGCCACGAGCAGGAATGCGATAAAGCTTCTTGGACTGCTTGGCTATGAGAAGTCCATAATCAGTCAGGCGACGGAATCGGCAAAGCATTTCGAGGAGACGGGAAACTGGTCATTGTAATAGAACTTAACCTTGACCGATATTTTGAAATGTGCTACACTAAGTTTAATTGCAGGCAGTAGTTTTCAGCACTGTCTGGTAATAATACGTTCAAGGAGGATTTGGCTATGGCATGGAATATGGTTGTTGCTGCATCTGGGACAGCAGATATTTTTACCTTAGGAAATGACGTATTCACAGAAATCCTTACTGCTCTTTTTATGATGGCAGTTATAGTATGCGCCGTTATTTTAGGCGGTAAGCTTCGTGTTAAGCATGATGCCAAGGTCGCATCGGAGGCTGCAGTCGCGGCAGAGTCCGCTGATGTAACAGATAATAAGACTGAGTGATTAAGTTAATACGAAGATTTTGGTGACAGTTATTCCGGTTGCGGATGATAACAAGATATGTTTTCCGGGAAGGCTTGGAAACAGGCCTTTTTGGTTTGCAATAATATTATTTTACTTATTTTTAGGAGGATTTAGCCATGAAGCCTTATGGCGTTAATGAATTAAGAAGAATGTACCTTAACTTCTTTGAGAGCAAGGGACATTTATGTATGAACAGTTTTTCACTGGTACCACACAATGATAAGAGTCTTCTACTTATCAATGCAGGTATGGCACCACTTAAACCATATTTTACAGGACAGGAGATTCCGCCGAGAAGAAGAGTTACAACATGCCAGAAGTGTATCAGAACAGGTGATATCGAGAACGTAGGTAAGACAGCAAGACATCTTACGTTCTTTGAGATGCTTGGTAACTTCTCATTCGGAGATTACTTTAAGAGAGAGGCTATCAACTGGTCATGGGAGTTCCTTACACAGGTTATAGGACTTGACCCGGACAGACTTTATCCATCAATATATGCAGATGACGATGAGGCATTCAATATCTGGAATAAGGAGGTTGGCGTGCCTGCTGAGAAGATTACTCGTTTCTACCGCGATGAGAATGGTGACTGCGATAACTTCTGGGAGCATGGTGCAGGTCCTTGCGGTCCTTGTTCAGAGATTTACTATGACAGAGGACTCAAGTATGGCTGTGGCAAGCCGGACTGTAAGGTAGGCTGTGACTGCGACCGTTTCATGGAGGTATGGAACAATGTGTTCACACAGTTCGAGAGCGACGGACATCACAACTATACAGAGCTTAAGCAGAAGAACATAGATACCGGTATGGGGCTTGAGAGACTTGCGGTTGTTGTCCAGAATGTTGATACAGTATTCGATATCGATACAATGAAGGCTATCCGCGACAAGATATGTGAGATAGCAGGTGTAGAGTATGAGACAGATGCCGACAAGGATGTATCCATCAGACTTATCACCGACCATATCCGTTCGGTCACCTTCATGACCTCCGATGGTATTATCCCTTCTAATGAGGGCAGAGGCTATGTACTCAGAAGACTTTTAAGAAGAGCTGCAAGACACGGCAGACTCTTAGGAATAGAGGGACTTTTCCTTGCGAAGCTTGCAAAGACTGTTATCGATGAGTCCAAGGACGGCTATCCTGAGCTTGCCGAGAAGGAGGAGTACATCCTCAAGGTTATCACAACAGAGGAGGAGAAGTTCAATAAGACTATTGACCAGGGACTTGCAATCCTTGCAGATATGGAGGATGAGCTTGTTAAGTCCGGCTCTAAGACCTTATCCGGTGAGAATGTATTCAAGCTTTACGATACTTATGGATTCCCTGTAGACCTGACCACAGAGATTCTTGAGGAGAAGGGCTTCTCAGTCGATGAGGAGGGCTTTAAGAAGGCTATGGAGGTTCAGAAGCAGACAGCAAGAAATGCGAGAACCGAGACTAACTATATGGGAGCTGACGCAACTGTATATGACCTTATCAATACAGCAATCACATCCAAGTTCGTAGGTTATGACAGGCTTGTGCATGATTCTGTCATATCAGTGCTTACAACAGATACAATGCTTGTCGATGAGCTTGTTGAGGGTACAGAGGGAACAATCATCGTAGATGAGACACCTTTCTATGCTGCAATGGGTGGACAGACAGCGGATGTCGGAGCAATAACCACCGCTGATGGAGCAAGCTTTAACGTAGTTGATACCATTAAGCTCAAGGGTGGAAGAATCGGACATGTCGGTGTTGTTGAGTGCGGAACCTTCCGTGTTGGCGGCAAGGTTACACTCAAGGTTGATGAGGCTAAGAGAGCAGCTACAGCTAAGAACCACAGTGCAACACATCTTTTACAGGAGGCACTCCGTGTTGTGCTTGGAACACATGTAGAGCAGGCAGGCTCCCTTGTTACTCCTGACAGACTTCGTTTCGACTTTACACATTTCTCAGCGATGACTAAGGAGGAGCTTGACAGGGTTGAGGCTATTGTAAATGAGAAGATAGCTGAGAACCTTGACGTTGTAACACAGGTTATGAACATTGAGGACGCTAAAAAGACCGGAGCTAAGGCTCTTTTCGGTGAAAAGTATGGCGATACAGTCCGCGTGGTTTCCATGGGAGATTTCTCAAAGGAATTCTGCGGTGGTACACATGTTGCCAACACAGGCGTTATCACAGCATTTAAGATTTTATCTGAGTCCGGTATAGCTGCAGGTGTGAGAAGAATAGAGGCTCTCACTGGGGATGGACTTTTCGCATACTATAAGGATATTGAGAAGCAGCTTGAGGAGGCAGCTAAGCTTCTTAAGTGTACACCTGCCGCTGTCAATGACAAGATTGCACATCTTCAGGCAGAGGTTAAGGCACTTACTTCTGAGAATGAGTCTTTGAAGGCTAAGGCTGCCAACGATGCACTTGGAAATGTAATGGACAATGTTGCCGAAGTTAAGGGAATGAAGTTCCTCGGTGTTAAGGTTGCAGACGTAGATATGAATGAGCTTCGTAACCTTGGCGATTCCCTCAAGGAGAAGCTTGGAACAGGTGTTGTCGTTCTTGCTTCGTCACAGGGCGCAGACAAGGTCAACCTCATTGTCACAGCTACAGATGACGCTGTAAAGAAGGGCGTTCACGCAGGCAATATCATAAAGGCATGTGCTGCAATGGTAGGCGGCGGCGGTGGCGGACGTCCTAATATGGCACAGGCAGGCGGTAAGAATCCTGCAGGAATTGATGCCGCTTTAGAGCAGGCTAAGAAGACCTTGGAGGAGCAGCTCTAAAAAATATTTACAAAAATAAAAAAAGTGGTTGACGTACAGCAAATTTATGATATAATATCTAATGTGCGTAAAAACCCAAACAGTTGAAGCACAATTTACAACTGGAGGGAGGTCAGGTGTGAGCTATGTCAAATGTAATCGTTAAAGAGAATGAGTCTTTAGATAGTGCATTACGCAGATTCAAGAGAAACTGTGCTAAGGCAGGTATCCAGCAGGAGATTCGCAAGAGAGAGCATTACGAGAAGCCTAGCGTTAAGCGTAAGAAGAAGTCAGAGGCTGCTAGAAAGCGTAAGTTCAACTAATAATTGTATATTGAGTCAATAGTATTGTTGATGAAGTACAAGTGTATTTTATGACAGACGTGTTATGCGTCTGTCATATTTTTTTGTCTCATACTTTTGCCTTTCACATCATATTATATTTGTGAGGATTATGCCGCATGAGGTGAGTATGCGAAGTAAAGAAAAGCTCTTAGAAGCAATGTTTATTCCCGGTGATGCGGTTTGTAAAGAGTATAGTCTTACCATGGTTGGAAACAGCCAGTTGTTTGTCGAAGGTGTTGAGGCTGTGAAAGAGTTAAGTACCGAGCTTATAAAACTCAGTGTGAGGAAAGGATTCCTTGTCGTGACAGGTGAAAAATTGCATGTGGAATATTATGGCGATGGGGAAATAATGGTTCGCGGACAGCTTAAAGCTATACAGTTAATATAAATCAGAAAAGCGGGGAGACTATGGGAGCATTGTGGTTTAACGGCTATACGGTGCTGGAGGTGGATTCGCTCTGCGCAGAGCGTTTTTTTAATCTGTGCACTAATAGGGGGATACTGATACACAGGTTGTACCCTGATAAGGATAAATGCATATTTGCCACATCAGTTAAGGATTATTACAGATTAAAGCCTGTTGTAAGAAAGACAAAGCCACATATACGTCTGGTAAAAAAAGTGGGTTTTCCATTTGTTTTTAGAAGAATGCTCAGCCACCAGTTCTTTATTGCGGGGGTAATTCTGTTTGCGATGGTGCTTTTTATACTTGGGCGCTTTATATGGAATATAAGGCTTGAAGGGAATTATATGAACTCAGACGACACGCTGTATGCCTATCTAAGGGAGAACGGAATTACCTATGGAACGCGGATAAGTGATATCGACTGTGAGGAGCTTGAGGCACAGATAAGAAGGGATTATGATGACATAATATGGGTATCTGCGGCGATACATGGAACGTCACTCGACATAGATATAAGGGAAAATACGGATGAGGTTATAGAGGTTCCCACCGGTATGCCATCGGATATAGTATCTAAGTATGATGGAATTGTGTACAGCATAGTGGCAAGAAACGGCACTCCGGTTGTGAAAGCCTCAGACATCGTAAAGAAGGGTGATGTGCTTATAAGCGGAATAGTAACGACATATAATGAGTCATCTGAGCCGGTAAAAAAGGAAGCTGTGTATGCGGATGGCGAGGTTAAGCTTCTCGTGGAGCTTGGATACGATGACAGGCTTTCGCGCGAATACATAAAGAAAGAATACACAGGGAATAGTTATAAAAGTGTAAGGCTGCGCGCCTTCAACAGAACGCTGGATTTGGATGTGTACAGGGAAGAATATGTCTATAGTGATATTGTAACAAGCAGCAGCAATTTATGTGTTTATCAGAATTTCTATCTTCCGTTCGGTGTGGACACGACATATCATCGCGAGTACACCATGTCGGAGGCGGTCTACTCGGATGAGGAGTTAGAAGAAGCTTTAAACGAAAAATTTTCACATTATTTAGAAAAATTACAAGAAAAGGGTATTCAAATTATAGAAAATAATGTTACAATAACAATTAACGATGATCAAGCGCAGATGTTGGGCACTGTTTTTGTCATAGAGTCCGAATGCGGCAGGGAGGATGTTGGGATTGAGTATAATTGAGAATGTTTTGGATATACAGGCAGAGCACAGCAGTAACATTTTCGGAAGCTGTGATGCCTATGTCAAGAAGATAGAGAGAACCCTCAAGGTCACAATCATAGCGCGTGACAGTGAGATTAAGCTTGTGGGGGCTGAGGGTGCGGTAAAGCGCGCGGCTTCTGTATTTGCACAGCTTCTTGAGCTGTCAAAAAGAGGAAATACCATCACAGAGCAGAATGTTGACTATGCCCTGAGCCTTTCATTTGAGGATAAGGCGGAGGCGTTGTCGGAGCTTGATGCGGATGTCATAGCAAGGACGGTGCTTGGAAAGCCGATTAAGCCTAAGACCATAGGCCAGAAGGAGTACATTGATGCCATCAAAAAGAGAATGATTGTCTTTGGAGTGGGTCCTGCGGGAACAGGTAAGACGTATCTTGCAATGGCTATGGCGATAAATGCCTTTAAGAATAATGAGGTGAACAGGATTATTTTGACAAGACCTGCCATAGAGGCGGGGGAGAAGTTAGGCTTCCTTCCGGGAGATATGCAGAGTAAGGTAGACCCATACCTCAGACCGCTTTATGATGCGTTGTATCAGATTATGGGCGCTGAGAGCTTCCAGCACAATATGGAAAAGGGTTTGATTGAGGTTGCTCCGCTTGCGTATATGAGAGGAAGAACGCTTGACAATTCTTTTATTATCCTTGATGAAGCACAGAATACAACACCGGCACAGATGAAGATGTTTTTAACAAGAATAGGTTTCGGTTCGAAGGTTGTGATAACAGGCGATCTTACACAGAAGGATCTCCCGCATGATCAGGCAAGTGGCATGGATACGGCACTTAAGGTTCTCAGGAATGTGGAAGAGATTGGAATATGCCGGCTGACAAGCTCTGATGTTGTGCGCCACCCTCTTGTGCAGAAGATTGTAAAGGCCTATGATGAATATGAGAATCGAAAGCTCACAGACGGTGGGAATAAGACTGTGAGTGCTGATAAATCAGGAGCGTCGGCGAAAATAAAGCGGACAAAGGCGGACAAGCAGAAAAAATAGCTGTGTAAAGGCTGCTGAATACTACAATAAAGATATATGAAAAGAGGTTTTAAGTATGACAATTGCCATAGAAGAGGAGACAAAGGTTGATTTTGATTTCGATTATAAGAGGGTTATTGAAGCTGTAATAAATCAGGCTATGGATTATAAAAATTGTCCATATGAGGCAGAGGTCAGCGTCACGCTCACGGATAACGATTCAATCCATGCCATCAATAAGGAATTCAGAAATATTGATAACCCTACGGATGTGCTCTCATTCCCTCTCGTTGAGTATGAGGAGGCAGGGCAGTTTGATTTCTTAGAGGATAGAGATGACTGCTTCAATCCTGAGAGCGGAGAGCTTATGTTAGGGGATATTGTTATTTCGGTTGAAAAGGTATATGAGCAGGCGGATAAGTATGGACATTCGCCTAAGCGTGAGCTTGCTTTCCTCACTGCACACAGCATGCTTCATCTGTTCGGCTATGACCACATGACACCGGAGGAGGCAGCAGTGATGGAGAAGGGGCAGGAGGAAATCCTTGCAGCTATAGGAATTACACGCAGTTAGAATGTTGAATGATATGGTGCATATTGCATGTCACTGTACAGATTTTTGATTTAATTAAAGTAAATATTTTTGGAGGCTGATATGACGGAAAGAGAATTACTTATAAATAAGGCTAAAGAATACATGAACAATGCGTACGCTCCGTATTCAAGGTTTAATGTGGGAGCGGCAATCCTGACGGATGATGGGAGAGTTTTCGGCGGCTGCAATATAGAAAATTCATCTTATGGTGCTGCAATATGTGCGGAGAGAACGGCGGCGGTCAAGGCAGTTTCCGAAGGTGCCAGGCATTTCAAGGCGATAGCGGTTGTGTGCTCTACAGGAGAGTATGCGTACCCTTGCGGAATATGCCGTCAGTTCGTCGGTGAGTTTATGGATAGGGATGGAATGCTTTACCTGGAGGATAAGAATGAAGGAGAGCTTTCAATGCCATTCTTTGACTCGATACCATATTTTTTTACAGGTGATAGAATAAAATAATTAAAAAAAGCAGACAATATTCAATAAATGCAATTTGCAGAAAGGATGTGCAGAATGCGGAAATTGTATATTATCTGCTTTGTTACTCTTACAACATTATTTGTGACCTGTTATTGCATAGGCTATTATGCGGTTACAAAGAAAAACAGGGTGGAACAGCCGGCGAACGATTATTATGAGATGCGAGCTGCGGCCGCGGCGGATGAGAGCGTCATCAGACGCGATACCGAACTGATAATAGAGGAGTACAATATAAATAATCATATATCGGCACAGACAACAGTCATTCCCTCGATAGATATTCTTGGGCTTGACAGGGAGGCATATACAGACTACCTGAGAAGGTACATGGAAAAACCTGATAAGGAAGATGTGGACAGGGGGCTGAGTTCTATAAATCTTGTCGAGTTCTCGGCAGACAGAATTGTGGTAAGGAAGAGCTATGATGCACCTACCTACAGTGCAACGCAGAATTTTATTCTTTATGCGCTTGATGGACGGGTTGTAGTGTATTATGAGGATTTTGTCACGATATATGATTACACGGATATAAAGGTAACGGATTTACCTATTGAGCTGCAGCGCGAGATATATGTCGGGATGCAGGTTAAGGATTTGGAAGAATTATACGAATTTTTGGAGGACCACACTTCATGAAATATGATGTTGTTGTGATTGGAGCCGGAGCTTCCGGTATGATGGCGGCAATACAGGCGGCAAAAAAAGGCAGTGAAGAAGGAACAGGCGGGTGTATAAGGGTTGCACTTCTGGAGGTTCTGGCAAGACCCGGAAAAAAGATACTTGCAACCGGAAACGGCAAGTGTAACCTTACCAATTATAAGCTTGATGATAGCTGTTATCACACGGACAGTGGCAGTGTTGCGGATATACTGGGAGTGATAAGCCGCTTTGATTCTGAGGCTGTCACGGTTTTTTTCCGGGATGAGGGCATGCTTGTGCGCGACAGGGATGGCTATGTGTACCCATACAGTGAGCAGGCTGCCTCAGTGCTTGACTGCCTAAGGCAGTGCCTTTTAAAGTACGGTGTGGAGCTTGTATGCGGCTGTGAGATAACCTCTGTCAAGAAGAAGGGTGATGACTTTATTGTTTCCGGAAATATAAGGGATATTGAGGCGGAGAACCGCAGGGCTGAGGCGAAAAAGAACAGCGGTAAGAAGGACGGCAAAAAAGCCGGAGGTGACAGGAACGATAAGGCGAAGAATGTTGCCTGTGGCAAGGAGCGCGATGTGGCGCAGCCTGTCAGGTTATCCTGCACGGCGGGAAGGCTTATTGTGGCCACCGGCTCTGCTGCCGGAGGTGTATGCGATCAAGGCACCGGCACGGCAGGAAAACAGATTGGGAACACGCAGGGCAACGATAAATCCAACTCAGTGCTTGGATACGATATTGCACGCAGCTTCGGACACCACATCATAAAGCCTCTGCCGGCGCTTGTGGCGCTAGGGTGTGAGGAGAGCTTTTTTAAGGAAATCTCAGGAGTCCGCGCCAAGGGAGGAATACGGCTTCTGATAGATGGCAGGTGCGTGGCTTCAGATATCGGAGAGCTCCAGCTCACCGACAACGGCATATCCGGAATACCGGTATTTCAGGTGAGCCGTTATGCGGTGGCAGCGCTTGATGCCGGGAAGTGCAGGGTTCAGGCAGAGCTTGATTTCATGCCGGAATATGGCGAAAAAGAGCTTGTTGAATACATAGATAAGATTAAAGCTGATATGTGTAATACGGGAAAAAGCTGTGAAATGATAAAGAAAGGCAGTATGCCAAGCCTTGCGGATATACTCACGGGGCTTGTAAATAAGAAGCTTATGAATCTGTTTGTAAAGCTTTCGGGCGGGCAGACGGAATCGCTTGTCGGGATTATCAAGCACTTTAAGGTGACCGTTATCAATTCAAAGGGCATCATCTCCGCACAGGTATGTCGTGGTGGTGTGCGGCTTGATGAAGTCGATACTGAAACTATGGAATCCAAGCTGTGTCATGGCTTGTACTTCTGCGGCGAGGTGCTTGATGTGGACGGCTGCTGTGGAGGGTATAATTTACAGTGGGCATGGAGCAGTGGGTATATAGCTGGGGCGATGAGAAAATGACGTATAAAAAATCTTGCAAAATAATAGATTTAGAGGCAGCTTTCAGTTATAATACATGTGGAATAATACAACATCGTTGATTAATATATAATCTTAATATCAAGGAGGTTATCATGGCTGATAAAATGAAAATATCCTGTCTTCTAAAGGCAACAGCCCTGTCTATTGTGCTGGCGGCGATAGTGTGGGTCGCCGGACTGGTATTCAACCCACCGGGGCTTGAAATGGTACTTGCGATTGCAGCCATCGTGTTTTCCATTATATCGATATGTCTTGTGGTATGCTGTATCGCGCGGAAAATAAATTCACAGATATCACTGTATAAGGTGTTTGCCATCGCGGATATAGTGTTGGCTGTGCTGGCCGGGGGATATGCGGTATACGATATAAGGACGGACACAGGATGGTTTGCAGGACTTTTGGGCGCACTCATAATGTTTATGGGTATGCCGGTGTTTGCGGTTTTGCTGTTGGGGGACTGGGTGGTATGGATTGTCAACCGGAAAAGAAACAGATAATCAGTTATGAAGGAAACATAAAAATATAGAATTTTGTATAGTTTTCATAGGTATGTGTATGATGTAGGCGGTTGTGTTTTATGAAAAGCACGAACCGCCTTTTGTTTTTAAAAGTCTTACAGTTAAAGGTAGTAGTTGTCATGGATTTTTTGATGAATGGATGGTATAATATTTTGTATGTTGATAGTTTGATGTGTTTGCTTTAGTAGTGAAATGAGTGGGAGGTCTTGCAGTGGCAGAAGAGACAATATTTTCCGGCGAATCAAAGAATATCGAATACAAGGTATCTGTACCGGACAAAAGCGAAAAATATATGAAGACAATAGTGGCTTTTGCCAACACGCAGGGAGGCAGGCTGCTCATAGGAATTGACGACAAGACACACGAGATTGTTGGTGTGGATAGTGTAAATCTTTTTCAGATTATGGACAGTATTGCAAACGCTGTTTCGGATTCCTGCGAGCCGCAGATTATTCCGGATATTGAACCGCAGACGGTGGACGGAAAAAATATTATCGTTGTGACGGTGGAGGCTGGGAAGAATCGCCCATATTACTTAAAATCAAAGGGCAAGGAAGCAGGGACATATATCAGAGTGGCGGGAACATCAAGGCTTGCATATCGCGAAAAGATTAAAGAGCTTGAGATGGAAGGAGCACGTATCTCATGGGATGAGTTAACCTGCGTAGGATATAATGTCACGGACGAAGCGACAGAGAAATTATGTAAGGATATCGAGGCGTTCAGGAAAAAGGCAGGGATGACGGAACATACCGTGAAAAAGGAGCAGCTTATCAACTGGAAGATTTTGAAACAGAGTGAGGGACAGTTGCTGGCAACGAATGCTTACGTTTTGCTGACATCAGATTATTTTCCTTTTTCAAAAACACAATGTGCGGTATTTAGGGGAAGGGACAGAGCGGTATTCTTGGATAAAAGGGAATTTACAGGTCCGATTTATACCCAGATTGAAGAAGCGGTTGATTTTGTCTTGAGAAATATAAGACTTGGCGCGACAATTGATGGTCTGGTGCGCAGGGAAAGGTATGAGCTCCCGCCGGAGGCTATAAGAGAAATGATTATCAATGCTCACTGCCATAGGAATCTGTTGGATGAATCCTGCATACAGGTGGCGATATATGATGACCGCCTTGAGGTGACTTCCCCCGGAGGCCTGTACAACGGTCTGACATACGCGGAGGTGATGAGTGGTCACTCTAAAATACGCAACAAGGGCATTGCCAATGTATTCGGTCAAATGGGGCTTGTGGAGGCATGGGGCAGTGGAATTAAGAGAATATTCAGCGCCGCCGAAGAATATGGACTGCCACAGCCTAAGGTAAAGGAATTCGACAATATGTTCAGGGTGGAATTGTTTCGCGGAGGGGATTCGGTGAAGCGGATGACAGGAACCGATGACGATATATTAAAAAACATTGATAAGTCATCGGGGAACATCGGAGAACCATCGGAGAACATCGGAGAACCATCGGAGAACATCGGAGAACTACATCAGAGGAAGAAAAAATATACCCTAAATGATACACAAAGGAAGATAATAGAATTATTAACTGAGAATAATAAGCTTTCTGCTTCAAAGCTGGCAGGTGAAATTGGCGTTGCAAGCAGAAATATTGAGGTTAATCTAAAAAAGCTGAAGGAACAGGGCATTTTATTGAGATGTGGTTCGCCAAAAACAGGCTATTGGGTTATATCGGACAAATAACATATAGAAACGGAGCACAAAAAAATGTTCAGAAACATGAGAAGATTTAAGCAGGAATTAAGCCATGAGGAGTGCGTGAGAATACTTAAGGAACAGCCGCGCGGCGTTCTGTCGCTCATAGGGGATGACGGTTATCCTTATGGCGTTCCGATTGATTACTGGTACAGCGAGGATGACAATAAGCTGTACTTTCACGGAGCCGGTGAGGGTCATAAGATGGACGCTGTTAAGAAATGCGATAAGACTTCCTTTTGCGTGTACGATGGGGGATACAGAAAAGACGGAGAGTGGGCGCTCAACATTAACAGTGTTATTGTGTTCGGCAGAATGAAAGTTGTCGATGACAGGGACAAGATTCTGGAGATATGCACCAACATTTGTCTTAAATTTACGGACGATAAGGAGTACATAGAGCAGGAGATAAGCCGCTCAGGCAGCAGGGTGTGCTGCCTTGAGCTTGTTGTTGAGCATATGACGGGCAAGCTTGTAAAAGAATCGTGATGTTACAATGCTGTTATTGCAGATGGAGTAAAACGGAGGCGTGAAATGCTTTGCCATCATGCGAAAACACTGAGTCACCGTTATATTTATGAGCAATCTCAGCAATGCTTTTTAAGCCTATGGCGGTGTGATTCTTTTTGGTAGAAGGGTATTCATTTCCATTAGGCTTAAGCTCACCGGAGTAGCTGTTGTCCAAGGTTATGGAGAGCATATTGCCTGAGACAGCCATGTTGAGCTTTACAAACGGCTCCTTAGGCTGTGCTGCGGCGGCAGTTACGGCATTATCTAAGAGATTGCCGAGCAGAACGGCGAGATCCGATGAATCAATTGAGCCGCTGTCAAAGTCAGTAATGTTGATCAGCATATTGATGCCTGAGTTCCTTCCGAGCTGGTTGTAATAGCTGATTACGGAATCTATTGCTTTATTCCGGCTGAACCGGATCAGTTCGGTGTTGTCGAGGTCGCTTATGTACTCATGGATTTTTGACAGGGCTTTCTGTGATTCATTGTCATGTATTTTTTCTGCAATATAGAGCAAATCATACTTAAAATTATGTTTCAGTTCTCTTAGCGTATCTATTGAATCGGAAAGATTCTTATATTGTTCGCGCTGGATTTCCAGAGAATTATTTAAAGAATGCTTTTTTTCTTCTGCCTGCCATCGACGGAGCAGAAGATAACTGCACATGGGGCAGATTGTCAATGGGATATGTCTGCGGAGCTCTCCGTTGTATATATAGTCCATATAATCGCACTCAACGAACAGCTTGTTGCCGGAAATGATGGTGATATAAGTGTGGATAAGTATTTGTCAGATTTCGACGTTGAGCAGGAGAAGAAAAATCTGTTTTTTAAGAACGCAGGAGAGGTGCGTTCCGTGAACTGCAGGGATATTCTATTATATAGTCTCAAAGGGCGGTATCTGTGGATATATATTGAAATACAGGGTGAGGGCAGTTTTTCGTTCTCAGATATGAAGGTGGATATGACAGGGGACAATTTTATGATGACATTTCCGCAGGTATACAGGGAGCGAAACAGCTTCTTTCACAGATATATGTCGATTTATTCAAGTATATATAATGATTTTCAGGCGCAGATTGACAGGCTGCCGGAGCGCTTTGATATAGAGAACACTTCGTGTGAGTTTCTCATTGAGTATTTAGGCTGGCTTGTAATAGATATTTCGCGTGAATATGTGGATGATGGGATGATAAGAAAGCTTGCGGCAGAGGCATTTGAGCTTAAAAGATACAGGGGAACCAGATATGTGCTTGAACGAATCGGAGAGATACTGCTGGGGGAAAAGCCGGTCATAATTGAGCGCAGACAGATAGCAGATAATATGAACAAGACGGACAAGCAGGTATCGGATGCGCTGTACGGCGAAAATCCGTATGATGTGTCGCTTCTTACTACTGTGGAGTGTAATGACGGCAGACGCAGATGGCTGTCCGGCTTCCTGGAACAGTTCATTCCGGTCAGATGTAAGCTCAAGCTTATTTTCCTGTGCGGACATAATGAGATGGACACTTATACCTACATGGGTGTCAATGCGAGACTATGGGACGCTACAGAGGTACGGCTTGATGAGTGGGCAGTGTCGCTTGACGAGATGGGGATTCTAAAATAAATATGTGTAGTTTTTGTGTGTGGAAGATGATATAATGGGTGACATATTATGAAAGGGCTTGCAGATTAAGCGGAAATGGAGGAATGTGTGATAATAGGTTTTCTTATTGTCATGCAGGGATAGGATGAAGAAAACAAGCAATAAACAAACAATAAACTACCATTCAAAGAGTTACGAAAAATACGCAAAGAAGGATAAGGAAGCTAAGCAGGCTTCTAAGTCAAAGCCAGTTAAGCCGGCTAAGCCGAAGGAGGGAAGCTTCCTGTATCTGCTTCCGGAGGAGATAAGTGCAAGGCAGCTCCACGATGGACTTGACTTCTTAGAGGCAAAGCAGCTTGAAGTATGGACGGAGCTTAATCTTCTTGAGGTGACAGCGGACGAGGGGACAATCACGTTCGAGGACATGAGGGATAATCTGGGAGAGGAAGACTTTGGGACTCTTGCCGGTATGGGGATGAAAAAGGTGTATGCGGTCGACTATTATCTGAGCGATAACGGGATTCTTCGCAAGGTTATGGAAACATTGATTTCTAAATTCGGAGGAAAAATCGGTTCGGACACGGAGGATTTCCAGCCTTTTATGAAGGTAAGCGAAATTTAGACCGGAAAAGTGTGGCATTTCACACGAATATGCTCCGAAAAAGTGTTAAGAAATAATGCAAATGGGTCGGAAAAAATGTAGTGTAACGGCATAAACAGGTCAGAAAAAATGTTATTGTAAGACTTGCATATCCCCGAAAAAATGTAGTATTGTATTAAAATCAGCATAGATAATGGAAGGATAAGCCTGTGATAAGAATTAACCAGCTAAAAATTACCCCGGAGGTTTCGCTGAGTGCAGGGCAGCTTGATACCGCGCTCAAGGGAAAGATTTCAAAGGCACTGCGGCTTAAGGGAGATAATTTTTCATATAAAATAGTAAAGAAATCGATTGATTCAAGGCATAAGCCGGATATATTTATCGTGTATTCGGTGGATGTCACGGTATATGGTGCGGACAGGAAAGCTTTAGATTCCGGTGCAGAGGAAAAAATAATCAAAAAAGTTAACGATAACAATATTATGTTAAGTAAAACTGTAAGATATAAGGAGCCGAAGCCGTCAAGAGACAGGATGGGCAGCAGACCGGTGATAGCAGGCTTTGGCCCTGCCGGAATGTTCTGTGCGCTTATGCTCGCGCGCGCCGGTTACAGACCGGTAGTTGTTGAGCGCGGTGAGGCTGTTGAGGATAGAATGAAGTCGGTTGATTCATTCTGGAATGGCGGCAGGCTCAACCCGGAATCCAATGCACAGTTCGGCGAGGGAGGTGCGGGAACCTTCTCAGACGGAAAGCTTAACACCCAGGTCAAGGAGGTATATGGGCGTATCAGCAAGGTTCTGGAAATCTTTGTGGAGCATGGGGCTGATGAGAGCATAACCTACGAAGCGAAGCCGCATATTGGCACAGATCGCCTTGTATATATTGTGCAGAGTATCAGGAAAGAGATTGAGAGTCTTGGCGGGGAAGTACGCTTTAATACGAGGCTTGTCGATATAGACCTTGAAAAGCTCACGCCCGGTGTGCTTTCGGATGATAAAGGGACAGACAGAAGAGTCAGAGGTATCACGGTTGAGAACTCCGGGAATAGAGAGTATATTCCATGTGACTGTCTTGTGCTTGCGATAGGACATAGCGCAAGGGATACATTTTATATGCTGAAGGATAAGCTCATCATGGAGCAGAAGGCATTCGCTGTAGGTCTTAGAATAGAACATAGGCAGGAGCTTATAAATATACATGAGTTTGGCGATGGAAAATATAAGAATTATATGCCGGCGAGCTATAAGCTCACGCATAAGGCTTCTAACGGGCGTGGTGTCTATTCCTTCTGTATGTGTCCGGGCGGCTATGTTGTGAATGCTTCCTCGGAGGAGGGCATGCTTGCGGTCAACGGGATGAGCTATTCAAAGCGTGACAGCGAGAATGCCAATTCCGCACTTATTGTCACGGTCGATAACAGAGATTTTGGTTCGGAGGATGTCCTTGCCGGAATCGAATTTCAGAGGAGGCTTGAGAAGAAGGCGTATGAGCTGGGAGGCGGAAGGGTTCCGGTTCAACGCTTTGGTGATTTCAGGGAAAATAGGACTACAACGGAAAGCGCATTGAGCAGTAATACGGTTAAGCCTTGTATTAAGGGTGGGTATACAGCGGCTAATCTGAGGGAGCTTCTCCCTGATGAACTGTGTGATGCGCTTATAGAGGGTGTGACAAGCTTCGACAGACAGATACCCGGATATGCGAATCCGGATGCGATGTTTGCCGGGGTTGAGTCGCGGACCTCATCGCCTGTGCGCATAAACAGGGATGATAAGCTGCAGGCATTGGGTATAAGCGGACTTTATCCGTGCGGAGAAGGTGCAGGCTACGCTGGCGGTATTACCTCCGCGGCGGTGGATGGAATAAAGGTATACGAAGCGATAGTGACAAATGTATAATTGAATTTTAATGAATGGCGATTTTTGGCATATAGTAGAAAAAAATTGCTATATGTCATTATTCAAAATAAAAATAATGTACTTTCAGAGAAAATATGTTATAATTTCCAAAATATGATGTTGAGGTCAAAATACACTAAGTTTACAGCACATGTTTTGATTCCAACATCAAAAATATTTTGTAAAAATGGGAAGCAATATTTGGTATAATATATTCTAAGAACATATTTTTCATTACTATTTGAGTCACTGCAAAAGCAGTGACATGGTTTTTTACCTTATTAATGTAAAAACAGACTGTAAGAAATATAGAGCATAAGGAGTGAAGGCATGGACAGAAGAGATAAGAATAATTATTATCTGGACATTGCGGAGGCTGTCTCGCAGAGGGGAACCTGTCTTAGAAAGCATTACGGCGCAGTTATCGTAAAGAATGATGAGATTATTTCGACAGGCTATGTAGGGGCACCGAGAGGGCGGAAGAATTGTTCGGATCTTAATTATTGTATAAGACAAAAGCTTGCAATTCCACGAGGAGAGCGGTATGAGATGTGCAGGAGCGTACATGCGGAGGCTAATGCGATAATAAGCGCCTCAAGGGAATCAATGCTTGGAAGTACAATATATCTTGTTGGTATTGATATGGAGAAGGGCGGCTATGTTGAGAACGGCAACTGCTGCTCCATGTGCAAGAGAATGATTCTCAATGCGGGTATATCCACGGTTATAATCCGCGATGACAGTGAGAACTTCCGCGTGATTGACACTAAGGACTGGATTGATGATGATGACTCTCTAACGGGTGACTTCGGATATTAAATGTCATTGTAGCTAAAACGGAAAAATGGGAACAGCCGCAGGCATGATGAGAAGGGGAGGTTTACATGGCAGATGAGACATTTGGGAAAAGGGATGAGAAAAATCTCATAAGAAAGCAGATGAAGCAGCTGCGTGCGGACATGACACGCACGGAAAGGTTTGAAAAATCCATGCAGATTTTTGAGCAGCTTATAACTGTTCCGGAGTTCAAACGAGCGGACAGGATATATACCTATGTGAGCATGGATAATGAGATAGACACGATAATGCTTATCGATTACAGCTTAAGCCTTGAAAAGCGTGTGTTTGTCCCAAGGGTTTCCGGCAAGGATATGGAATTTTATGAGATAAGTGACATATCAGAGCTTAATCCGGGTTACATGGGAATATATGAGCCTGATATCAACGGCAGGGAGCCGGACTATTCAAGAACAGGCTTTATGTGTATGCCCGGGCTTGCTTTCGATAAGAGCCATAACCGTATAGGCTATGGTGGTGGTTTTTATGACAGGTATCTGTCCGTGGAAAACAAGCTATATAAGGCAGCGCTCGCGTATGAGGCACAGCTTTTGGAGAGCATACCTGCACAGGATGGGGATGTCAGACCGGATATGATTGTCACCGAAGAAAACATATATCGTAAACTGGATTATTAAGTACGCAGATTGAGTCTGCTTAGGTTTGAACCGGAAAATAAAAATATTCAGAAAATAAATTAACTGCGATTTGTATTGCCAATTGTATAGCTGTAAGGCGGAATGGAGATAGGGATTGATATGATGACAGATATACTCACAATGGGTAAGAATGCCCGCACAGCGTCAAGAAGTCTTGGAAAGCTTGGAACCAATAAAAAAAATGAGGTGCTGCTTGCAGTTGCCGAAGCCATAAGAGCCAATGCCGACTATATCTTAGAAGAGAATCATAAGGATGTGGAGCAGGGGAAAGCCGACGGCATGAAGAGCGGACTGTTAGACAGGCTTACGCTCACAAAGACAAGGATTGACGGCATGGCTGATGGCGTAAATCAAGTGGCAGGCCTGGATGACCCTGTAGGTGAGGTTCTCTCAATGAAGAAACGTCCGAATGGGCTGTTAATCGGGAAGAAGCGTGTTCCCTTCGGCGTGATAGCTGTCATTTACGAATCAAGACCGAATGTTACCTTAGATACCTTCGGACTGTGCTTTAAGACAGGAAATGCTGTCATATTAAAGGGAGGAAGCGATGCAATCAATTCCAACATGGCCATAGCTAATGTTATAAGGGAAGCGCTTAAGGCAAACGGCATAGACGAGAATGCCCTGCAGCTTATCGAATCAACCGACAGGGAGTGCGTAAAAGAGCTTCTCACGATGAATGAGTACGTCGATGTGATTATACCGCGAGGCGGCAAGGGGCTTATACAGTTCGTTGTAAAGAACGCCACCGTACCTGTCATTGAGACAGGAACAGGCAACTGCCATGTGTATGTTGACGAGAGCGCTGATTTCGACATGGCACTCAGGATTATCGAGAATGCCAAAACGCAGAGGGTAGGAGTGTGCAATGCGTGTGAGTCGCTTGTCATACATAAGAGTATTGCAAGGAATTTTATTCCAAGGCTTGTCGAAATGTTAAGAGAGCACAATGTCGAGATAAGGGGCGATGAGTATTCGCAGAGCATTGACCCATATATAGTTCCTGCTACGGAAGAGGACTATGCCACGGAGTATCTTGACTACATAATTTCCGTCAAGACCGTGGATACGCTTGATGAAGCAATAGAGCATATCAATGCCAACAATACAGGTCACTCTGAATCCATAATTACGAATAATTATGAAAATTCGCAGAGATTTCTGGATGAGATTGATGCCGCGTGTGTATATGTGAATGCGTCCACAAGGTTTACAGATGGAAATGAGTTCGGCTTCGGTGCGGAGATTGGAATAAGCACACAGAAGCTCCATGCCAGAGGACCTATGGGTATAAATGAGCTAACTACTACGAAGTACATTATATATGGTGACGGACAGGTACGAGGATAAAAAAGTATTATGAGTATCCCTATAGCAGCAGATGACCTTAAAGGCATTGTTTACTGATATGGGGATATTTTTATGTGAGTCTTGATGTGAAAATTACAACAAGATAATCAGTTGACAACATATTAGATATTGAAATAATCTCAAAGAGTGTATTTGACAAGCCTAACGGATAAGGTGTATATTAAAATGATTGTAAATATAAAGGAGAAAAGAATGTCAGGAATAGATTATGAATTATTAGAGAAGATGAAGAGTGAGCCGAACTATGAAGTAGCACGCCAGTACTATTTTATGGGAAAATGTCGTGAGTATTTCAAGGCTTTATCGGAAAAATTAGGGCGTCCTCTTTTCTGTGCTACAATAACATTCGGCTGTCAGATGAATGCCCGCGATTCAGAGAAGCTTTCCGGTATTTTAAAGGAGATTGGCTTTGTGGAAACGGAATCGGAGAATGCCGATTTTGTTATATATAACACATGTACTGTCCGTGAGAATGCGAATAACAAGGTGTACGGGCATCTTGGAGTGCTTGGAAATTATAAAAAGAAGAACCCTAATATGATGATAGCACTCTGTGGCTGCATGATGCAGGAGCCGCAGGTGGTCGAAAAGCTCAAGGAGTCTTACAGATTTATAGATATTATATTCGGAACACATAACCTTTACAGGCTTGCGGAGCTGATCTACAACCGTATTGAGAGCGGCAGGATGGTTGTCGAGGTGTTAAAGGACAGCTCACAGATAGTTGAGGAGCTTCCGGTTGACAGAAAGTATTCCTTTAAATCCGGTGTAAATATCATGTTCGGCTGCAACAATTTCTGCAGCTATTGTATCGTACCTTATGTGAGAGGAAGGGAAAAGAGCAGGGAGCCGAAGGACATTATCTGTGAGATAGAGAAGCTTGTGGCAGACGGAGTTAAGGAGGTCATGCTTCTTGGACAGAATGTCAACTCCTACGGAAAGAATCTTGAGAATCCGGTGTCATTTGCTGAGCTGTTGAAGATGGTTGAAGATATCGACGGCTTAGAGCGTATCCGCTTTATGACCTCACACCCAAAGGATCTGTCGGATGAACTCATAGACGTAATGGCACACTCTGACAAGATTTGCAGGCATTTCCACCTGCCATTACAGTCGGGAAGTGACAGGATATTGAAGGTGATGAACCGCCACTATACGAAGGAGCGTTATCTGTCGCTTGTTGACAAGCTTAAGGCAGCCATGCCGGATATCTCCATCACAACAGATATAATTGTTGGATTCCCCGGGGAGACGGAGGAGGATTTCCTTGAGACACTTGATGTGGTTCGCAAATCCGGCTATGACAGTGCGTATACCTTCATATATTCTAAGAGAACCGGAACGCCTGCTGCCTCTATGGATGACCAGATTGATGAGGCTGTTGTCAAGGACAGGTTCGACAGGCTGCTTGCGACGGTCAATGAGATTTCCCATAAGCTTTCCTATAGATTTGAGGGCAGGGATATGGATGTGCTTGTCGAGGGCGTGAATGACCATGACAGCACACTCTTAACAGGAAGAATGGGTAACAATATGCTAGTGCATTTCCCGGGTGACGAATCACTTATCGGACAGATCGTAAAGGTGCATCTTGATGAGTCAAAGGGATTCTACTATATGGGAACAAGATTATAAAACCAAACAAATAGATAAACAAACATAAATAAACGTAAATATATCGAAGTAAACATGTTGAGATTAAAATAGATTTATAAATAGACTAAATAAACTCAGATTTTATATTACTTAGATATAACTAAGGTGCGGCATTGCGTATTCCATTACCGCACTTTAATAATTAAATTAAATCACCAAAAATATTAAAAAAAATAGACAGAAACAAGGAAAATGTAAGAAGCGTTCAGCTTTTTACGGATTGGAGAAAAAATGCCGACATATTCACCTATGATGCAGAAGTACTTAGAGACCAAGGAGCAGTATAAGGACTGTGTACTTTTTTACAGATTAGGAGATTTTTATGAGATGTTTTTTGACGATGCACTTATGGTGTCAAAGGAGCTTGAACTTACGCTTACGGGCAAGGACTGCGGACAGGAGGAGCGCGCTCCGATGTGCGGCATCCCATACCATGCAGCGGAAAATTATATAAACAGACTTGTATCTAATGGGCATAAGGTGGCAATCTGCGAGCAGGTCGAGGATCCGAAGCTGGCAAAGGGGCTTGTAAAGAGAGAAGTTATCCGTATTGTAACGCCGGGTACGAATTTTAACCCTTCCGCACTTGAGGAGGGAAAAAATAACTACATAATGTGTGTTGTGTATATGAGCAATATGCTTGGAATCTCAGTCTCGGACATCACGACAGGTGAGTATCTTGTCACGGAGGTCCGCTCAGCGCGAGAGCTGTTCGATGAGATAAATAAGTTTTCGCCGTCTGAGATAATATGCAATGAAGCGTTTATGATGAGCGGAATATCCCTTGATAGCATTAAGGACAGGCTTAATATCACTGTGTCATCGTTGGAACCGTACTATTTCGACGATGAGCTGTCAAAAAGGCTGCTGCTTGAGCATTTCAAGGCGGCAGACATGATGGGACTTGGGCTTGCGGATTATTCGATTGGCTCAGTTGCCGCAGGAGCACTTTTACAATATCTGTACGAGACACAGAAGAGCTCCCTTCCACACCTTACGCATATCACGCCGTATGCTGTGGGTAAATATATGATTGTCGACAGTTCAACGAGGCGGAATCTTGAGCTTACAGAGACACTTAGGGAAAAACAGAAAAAGGGGTCACTCCTGTGGGTGCTTGACAAGACCAAGACCGCAATGGGAGCCAGAAGGCTCAGACAGATGCTTGAGCAGCCTCTTGTTGTGGGCGGGGATATCGTGACACGACAGCAGGCGGTGGCTTACCTGAAGGATGAGGTCATCACAAGGGAGGAGCTGAGGGAGTACCTAAACCCGGTCTATGACCTTGAGCGTCTGATAGGAAGAATAAGCACCAGGTCCGCAGGACCGAGGGATCTGATTGCACTTAAGAGCTCACTGTCAATGCTGCCACATATCAAGTATCTTATAAGAGAATGCAGCGTTGAGCTTCTGCATGAATTACATGATGAGATTGATGAGCTTGAGGATGTGTGCACCCTTATTGAAAAAGCGATAGTTGATGAACCACCTATTGCGGTAAAGGATGGCGGACTTATAAAGGAAGGCTTCAATGATGAGATTGACAGGCTCAGAACGGCAAAGACAGAGGGAAAGAGCTGGCTTGCACAGCTTGAATCGGATGAGCGGGAGAGGACAGGTATCAAGAATCTTAGAATCAAGTACAATAAGGTTTTTGGATACTATATAGAGGTGCTCAATTCTTTCAAGGGCAATGTGCCGGAGGACTATGTAAGAAAGCAGACTCTCACCAATGCTGAGAGATATTCAACTCCTAAGCTCAAGGAGCTGGAGGACATCATATTGAATGCGGAGGATAAGCTTTTCTCACTTGAGTATGATGTGTTCGCCGATGTGAGGGAAAAAATCTCCGCGGAGGTTGTAAGGATTCAGAGAACGGCAGGCGCAATTGCACAGCTTGATGTGTTTGCCTCACTTGCAACGGTGGCAGACCAGAATAATTATGTCTGCCCGAAGATTAACAATAAGGGAATTATTGACATAAAGGATGGAAGACACCCTGTTGTGGAGAAAATGATTCCCAACAATATGTTCATACCGAATGACACATACCTTGACAATAACAAAAACAGGGTATCAATCATAACCGGTCCGAATATGGCTGGTAAGTCAACATATATGAGACAGGCAGCACTCATTGTGCTCATGGCTCAGATTGGCTCCTTTGTTCCGGCAAGATCGGCGGATATAGGGGTTGTCGACAGGATATTTACGCGTGTGGGCGCCTCAGATGACCTTGCGAGCGGACAGAGTACATTCATGGTTGAGATGAATGAGGTTGCGAATATTCTAAGAAATGCCACTGCTGACAGCCTGCTTGTACTTGACGAGATAGGGCGAGGGACGAGCACCTTTGACGGATTGAGCATAGCATGGTCGGTTGTGGAGCATATAAGCAATCCGAAGCTTCTTGGAGCTAAGACATTGTTCGCGACACATTACCATGAGCTGACGGAGCTTGAGGGGACGATAGATTCCGTCAACAACTATTGCATAGCTGTCAAGGAACAGGGGGATGACATTGTGTTCCTTCGAAAGATTGTCGCCGGAGGAGCGGACAAGAGCTACGGAATACAGGTAGCGAAGCTTGCCGGAGTGCCGGACAGCGTTATCAACCGGGCAAAGGAAATCTTAGCAGACCTTGTGGATGCCGATATATCCGCGAAGGCTAAGGAGATTGCCAGGCTTGGCACTTCAAATACCAAATCAAAGAAAAAAATGCAGAAGCCTGATGATGTCGACCTTGAGCAGATGACTCTTTTTGACGCTGTGAAGGATGATGACATTATCGAGGAGCTGAAGAACATCGACCTTGGAAATCTCACTCCTATTGAGGCGCTTAACACATTGTATAAGCTTCAGAATAAAGTCAAGAACCGCTGGAGCTTTTAAGAGGTCTGGAAATATAAATTGACTGTAGATAGTGAAATTAAAAGAGCTTGGGAACAATTTAACAGTAAATTTAAGAGAGGAATAATATGGCGCAGATAAAGGTATTAGACCAGAGTACAATCAATAAAATAGCGGCAGGCGAGGTTATTGAAAGACCTTCATCGGTAGTTAAAGAGCTTGTTGAGAATGCCATTGATGCGGGAGCCTCAGCCGTGACCATAGAGATAAAGGACGGCGGCTGTTCGTTTATAAGGATAACCGACAATGGGAGCGGTATTCCGAAGGATCAGATACAACTGGCCTTTCTGCGCCATTCAACCAGCAAGATTAAGTCGGTGGAGGATTTACTGACAATCTCTTCACTTGGTTTCAGGGGTGAGGCACTGTCGAGTATTGCTGCAGTGGCACAGGTTGAGCTTATAACCAAGACGGCGGAGAGCCTTACCGGAAGCAGATACCTTATAGACGGCGGAAAGGAAAAGAGCATTGAGGAGATAGGAGCGCCTAACGGAACAACATTTCTGGTGAGAAACCTTTTCTACAATACACCGGCGAGAAGAAAATTCCTAAAGACAGGCATTACAGAGGGAAACTATATAAGTGATCTTGTCGAAAAGCTTGCCCTGTCCCACCCGGAGATTTCGTTCAGATTCATAAGCGGAGGGCAGAATAAGCTGTATACATCCGGAAATGGTACACTCAAGGATGTTATATACGGAGTGTACGGCAGGGAGATTACGGCAGGGCTGATACCGCTTCAGTATGAGTGTGAGCTGTTCAAGGTGGATGGCTTTATAGGAAAGCCGGCGATGAACAGGGGCAACCGTGCTCTGGAGAATTATTATATAAACGGACGTTACATTAAGAGCAGTATCATTTCCAAGGCTATCGAGGACGCCTATGCGGGATATTCCATGCCTAAGAAATATCCGTTTACATCACTGCATTTTCATATCGACCCGGACACAATAGATATCAATGTGCACCCGACGAAGATGGAGCTGCGTTTTTCGGAGGGAGAGAGAGTATACAAGGAGCTATATCAGGCAGTGCATGAGGCTGTTATGCAGAGGGAGGTCATTCCGCAGGTGAATTTCGATTCGGACAGCAGGAAGAAATCATCGGAGGCGGCATCGGGCAATATTACCGGAAATACATCGGGAGCGGCTATACAGAAGGTCAGGGAGAATAAGCTTCCGGAGCCTTTTGAGCTTAACAGAATGGCTGGCGCCGGGAAGAAGCAGTACAGCGCTTTGGCTGGCGGAGCGATATTAAATGAACACAGGACGGAGTATAAACCATCTGACAGGAAGCAGGAAGAAAATCAGCAATACAGGCTGAATGAAATAAAAATCAGTCCGGCAGGATTTAAAACAGCAGAAGCCGGAACAGGAATAAAAGCCGGGGAAGTAAAAACAGAAGAATTAAAAACAGTTGAAACAAGGACAGAAGAAACAAGAGCAGAAGAAATAAAAGCCACGGAAACAAACACAGCGGCAGTGGACATGTCAGGAAAGGACAGCTCTTCGCATAAGCCTGCAGAGAGTATTGAAGCAGGGCAGGAGTCCGGGAAGGAAAACAGAACAGAGCATATAGAACCTGTTCCGATGGCTGTCCCTGAACAGCTGAGCCTTTTCAGTGAGGACAGGAAGCTTCTTGATGAGAAAAATCTTGCAGACCATAAGATAATAGGACAGTTGTTTGATACCTACTGGCTTATAGAGTTTGACCAGAAGCTGTTCATAATGGATCAGCATGCGGCACATGAGAAGGTTCTCTATGAACACTTTATGAAGAGAGTATCGGAGGGGACTCCGGCTTCACAGCAGCTGATGCCGCCGCAGATAATCACACTTACCCTTGCGGCAGGACAGGTGCTGAAGGACAATATGGATATAATTGCCAATATGGGCTTTGAGATAGAGAGCTTCGGCGGCAATGAGTACGCAATACGAGCGGTTCCGGTGGAGCTGTATGGTGCGTCGGGCAAGGATATGATTATGGAGATAATAGATGATCTCATGGAGAATCCGGGCAGGGTCTCCAATGAGACGGTAAAGTCGCGCATAGCGACCATGGCATGCAAGGCTGCCGTGAAGGGAAACAACAGATTACAGCCTGCGGAGGTTAGGGAGCTTGTGACTGAGCTTATGACCCTTGACAATCCGTATAACTGCCCTCATGGAAGACCTACCATGATATCAATGTCCAAATATGAGCTTGAAAAGAAGTTTAAGAGAATAGTCTAAACCCTGGAATGGAGATTATATGAAAAAAAAGCTGATAATTCTCACAGGACCGACTGCCGTGGGTAAGACGGATTTATCCATAAGGCTTGCCAGGACAGTCGGCGGTGAAATAATAAGTGCCGATTCAATGCAGGTATACAGAAGAATGGATATAGGAACTGCGAAGATAAGACCTGAGGAGATGGACGGTGTGCGTCACCATCTTATTGATATATTAGAGCCGACGGAGAGCTTCAATGCATTTTTATTCAAGGAATATGCACTAAAGGCGGCAAATGAGATATGGGAAAGGGGCAGTATACCGATTATTGTAGGTGGTACAGGCTTTTATATACAGACCCTTCTGTACGATATTGAGTTTGCAAAGAGCGATGAGAATGACGGAATAAGGGATGAGTTAAATAAGCTGTATGAGGAACATGGCGCAGCTTTTCTTCACGATATGCTTGCCAAGGTAGACCCGGAGTATGCGGCGGAGGTGCATGAGAACAATGTAAAAAAGGTTATCCGTGCGATAGAATTTTACAGGCAGACAGGGCACAAGCTGTCTGAGCACAACACGGAGCAGAGGGAGCGCACATCTCCATACAATTTTGAGTATTTTGTTTTAAGTGATGACAGGACTGTTCTCTATGAGCGTATCGATAAGCGCATCGATGGGATGGTCGAGGCAGGACTGATAGCTGAGGTGCAGGCTCTGCTTGACGAGGGTGTTGACAGGAGGAGTGTAGCAATGCAGGGGCTGGGCTACAAGGAGATTGCTTCATACCTTGCAGGGGAGATAAGCCTTGATGAAGCTATATATATTCTTAAGCGTGACACAAGGCATTTCGCCAAGCGCCAGCTAACCTGGTTCAGACGTGAGAAGGATGTTGATTTTGTCGAGCTGGATAAATCAGGCAGCCGTGAGGCTGCGTTTGAATACATGCTTGATGTGTTAAAAAAGAAAAATATTATATAAGTTGGGACACCGGGGTCTGACCCCTGTCCCGGAACTGGGACAGGGGTCAGACCCCGGTGTCCCAAGAATGGAGTAAAGATGAGTATTACAGATGAAATTTACAGCATGTACCGGGAGATGGGAATATGCAGTGAGGTATTAGATTACGGAATGCGTGTGGAGAAGAAACTTGCCGGGCGCTTTGAGAAGATAGACAGAGTTGCTGAATATAATCAGCTTAAGGTTCTGAACGCAATGCAGAAAAACCATGTGAGCGAGGCACATTTAGGCTCAAGTACCGGTTATGGATATACAGATATGGGAAGAGATACGCTTGAGCAGGTGTATGCGGATGTATTTCACACGGAGACGGCGCTTGTAAGACCACAGATTACCTGTGGAACACATGCACTCACAATTGCACTTGCCGGAAATTTAAGACCGGGGGATGAGCTTTTATCGCCGGTTGGTAAGCCGTATGATACTCTCCAGGGAATAATCGGAATGAGAGAATGTCCAGGTTCGCTTGCGGAGTACGGAATAAGCTACAGACAGGTTGACCTTCTGCCAGACGGAAGCTTTGATTTTGACGGTATAAGGAAGGCTATAAATGAAAAGACAAAGCTTGTAACAATACAGCGTTCTAAGGGCTATGACAGCAGACCTACACTTTCGGTTGAGAAAATCGGAGAGCTTATAAGCTTTATAAAGGGGATAAAGCCTGAGGTTATATGCATGGTGGATAATTGCTACGGAGAGTTCGTTGAGACGATTGAGCCTTCAGATGTTGGAGCTGATATGGTCGTCGGCTCACTCATAAAGAATCCGGGTGGCGGTCTTGCACCGATAGGCGGCTATATTGCAGGTAAGGAAGAATATGTAAATCAGGCAGCGTATCGACTTACTGCTCCGGGACTTGGCAGGGAGCTTGGTGCCACGCTTGGAGTGAACCATGCGTTCTATCAGGGCTTTTTCCTTGCACCTACGGTTACAGCCGGGGCACTCAAGGGTGCTGTCTATGCGGCTAATCTATATGAGAAGCTTGGATACAGGGTCATACCTGATGGAAAAGAGGAGAGATACGATATAATACAGGCGGTTGAGATGGGAAGCGCCGAGGGGCTTATCGCGTTCTGCGAGGGTATTCAGGCGGCGGCACCTGTTGACAGCTTTGCGGTACCGGAGCCTTGGGATATGCCGGGATATGATTCACAGGTTATCATGGCAGCCGGTGCATTTATCTCCGGAGCGTCGATCGAGCTTAGTGCTGATGGTCCATTACGCGAGCCGTATACAGCATTTTTTCAGGGTGGTCTTACATGGAACCATGCACGCTTCGGTATTCTTAAGAGCCTTCAGCAGCTTGTTGATAAAGGAATTGTAAAAGTTTCCGATTTGTGTTAAATTCTAATGGGGATATCTTTTCAGCCGGAATGGAGGCTGAGATGGAAAATAATCAGGAATTTAATAAAGACGGCAGCATAATGCTTCCCTATGAAAAGAGTGAAGCTTACGGTTTTGAAAGTCTGAGTGATGAGGAGCTTTTTGCGATTATAATAAGAAGCGGCACAAAGAGACATAGCTGCATGGAAGCTGCCTCAGCTCTTGTGAGAGAGACAAAGGGGCAGGGAATTATAGGTTTGCAGAGGCTCTCGGTCAAGGAGCTGGCACAGCTTCCGGGAATAGGCAGGGTAAAGGCAGTGCAGCTTAAGTCTATATGTGAGCTTTCGAGACGGATGGCAAGCCAGAGACGTGCACGCAGGTCATGTCTGGATTCAGCGGCAGCGGTGGTCGAATATCTTATGGAGGACATGAGACATTTAGAGCAGGAACAGTTAAGAATCCTTCTGTTAGACACCAAATGCATGCTCATCCATGAGAAGGTAATGAGTATAGGAACCGTCAACAGCACCCTTATGCCGCCGAGGGAGATTTGCCGTGAGGCTCTGATGCGTGACAGCACAGGCTTTATTCTTGTTCATAATCATCCTACGGGGGATCCGGCTCCAAGCCGTGAGGATATTGTGGCGACGAATAAAATATTCAATGCTGCCAATTTGATTGGCATTTCACTGATTGACCACATAATTATTGGTGATAATACATATATCAGTATGAAAGATGACGGATTGATACAATAGTGTGCTCCGTCGCAGGGAATGGAGGAATATATATGGCTAGGAGTATTTTTGGCCTTGATATAGGGACAAGCAATATTAAGATTTATTGTAGTGACAGGGATGAGATTTTGAATGAAAAGAACATTATCGCCATAGCACACAAAAAAGATGTTTTTGCAGTCGGAGACGAGGCGTACGAAATGCATGAGAAGGCTCCAGGTTCAATCCGGGTTACTTTTCCGGTAAAATACGGTGTGATTGCCGATTTTGCCAATATGCAGTTGCTTGTCACAGAGTTCATAAAGAAGATGAGCAAGGGCGGCAGGATAATGCCGGCAGATTATTATATTGCCATACCTACTGAGATTACCGAGGTGGAAAAGAGAGCGTTTTTAGAGCTTATAAGGGACTCTAAGATAAAGGCCAGGAAGATTATGATTATCAATAAGCCTGTTGCGGATGCCGTGGGTTCAGGCGTTGATGTCAACAGCGCCAAGGGCGTCATGGTGGTTAATATCGGAGCTGATACAACGGAGATTTCCGTTATGAGCCTTGGGGGTATTGTCATCAGCCGTGCCGTTAAGTTCGGTGGAAATAAGCTTGACGAACAGATTATAAGTGCCGTCCGCAAAAGATATAATCTTGTTATCGGTGCAAAGACGGCGGAATATATCAAGATAAAGCTTGGCAGTGCTGTACCTATGGAGGAGCAGTTTGTAAGTGTATATGGAAGAGACCTTGTTACGGGACTTCCTATGTCACAGGAGATTTCATCTACAGCTGTATATGAATGCATGATTGACTTTATACATTCCATAATTGACTCAATAAAGATGATTCTGGAGAGAACACCTCCTGAGCTTGCCTCGGATATAATTGATACGGGAATCCATCTTACAGGTGGCTCTTCAGGAATAAGGCATCTGGCAGACCTTATCAATAATGAGACAGAACTCCATGTCGTTATTTCAGACAATCCGGGAGAAAGTGTGGTAAGAGGCATAAAGACTATTATTGAGGATCCGGCATTTGCAGAGATTGCCATGATTCCAAAAGAGAAGGTATATGATTAAAGCGTAATGGGAGAGTGTTATGGATAAGAAACCGCGGTTACATGTGTCACAGAAATTTATTCTTTCAGCACTTACAGTAGTGTGCTTTGCTTTGATTGCTGTATCTTTTTTTACCGACAAGCTTACTGCACCTGTACAGAATGTGCTTTCTTATGTGATTACACCGTTGCAGAAGGGCATAAATGGAATGGGACTGTGGCTTACAGACAGGGCAGATTACTTTGCGACGATTGATGAACTGAGACAACAGAATGAAGAGCTTAAGGCAGAACTTGACAATGTGAAGGAAAAGAATCTTGTTCTTGTACAGGATCAGATAGAATTAAATAATCTTCGCGAGCTGTATGCGCTGGATAATAAGATCCCGGGATATGACAAGGTTGCCGCACGCGTTATCGGAAAAGGTTCAGGAAACTGGTTTTCAACATTTACAATAGACAAGGGAAGCAGGGATGGCATACTTGTTGATATGAATGTTATATGTGGCAATGGTCTTGTGGGTATTGTAACGGATGTTACAGATAATACGGCAACTGTCAGGAGCATAATTGATGGAAACAGCAATGTTACAGGTATGCTTGTCACTTCCTCAGATACCTGTAACGTAAGAGGTGACTTAGAGCTGATGGACAGTGGCTATATACATCTTGAATACATGCAGAAGGATGTGGATGTTTCTGATGGTGATATGATTGTTACATCAAATATCAGTGATAAATATATTCAGGGAATCCTAATAGGCTATGTAAAAAATATTACCGAGGATGCTAACAGTCTTACCCAGTCCGGATATCTGGTTCCGGCAGTCGACTTTGAGAGATTGACAGAGGTGCTTGTGATTATGCAGCTCAAGAAAAAGTAGCTTTTTTCAAGTGAGCATACTTTTAAGCTTTTGTGTAGAAAGATTATTTTATCTGAGCAGTGAGGATTGGCATGAAAAAAGTATTATATTGTGTTTTATCTATCTTAATTACATACGTTTTGCAGGTCAGCGCCTTTACATATTTAGAGATTGCGGGAATAAGACCTAACCTTCTTCTGATGCTCACATGTATTACAGGATTTACGATGGGAAGCAGAATGGGACTTCTTGAGGGATTTTTTGCGGGACTTTTACTTGACCTGATGGCGGGAGGAAGAGTCGGCTTTACTGCATTGGTCTATATGTATGCGGGTGCATTGAATGGCTTTTTTTACAAGGATTATGTAAAGGAGGAGCTTATGCTTCCTATGGGGCTTGTCGCCGTCAGTACGTTTGTATATGAATTTTTGTATTATGTTTTCTATTTTCTGCTTCAGAATAAGCTCCGGTTATCATATTACCTTGGACGAATTATTATACCGGAGGTTATATATACCGTATTGATAACACTTCTGGCTTATGTTTTTATCTATTTTATAGCCAGAAAGGTAGAACAGTCGAAAAAGAGGAGGACTGTAACCAGTGTTTAAAGAGGATTTAAAAATAATATGGGACTATGTGAAAAATATTCTGCGCTCGAGGCTGCTGCCGCTGATTATATTTTCTGTTGTTCTTTTCGGAATTCTTATATATAAGCTATTTAACCTTCAGATTATCCATGGGGATGAATATAAGGTCAATTATGCCCAGAAATCCGAAAAAACACTTGTTCTTAACAGCACCAGAGGAAATATTTATGATGTCAACGGAGAATTGCTTGCGTACAATAAGCTTGCATATTCAGTTATTATTGAGGACAGCTCCACCGCAATAAAGAATACACAGCTTAATCAGATTATTGTGGAGATGTATGACATAATACAGGAGAATGGAGACAGCTATACAATAGATTATCCGATAAGATTGAATAAATATGGAAAATTTGAATTCACGAAATCAGGAAACAATCTTTTAAGATACTTAAGGGATATATACGGACATAAATACATAAGCCAGCTCACAGATGAGGAAAGAAATGCAACGGCTGCAGATGTTATTGATGTATTAAAGAGCAAGAGCTACTATAATATCAGTGATGAGTACAGTGATGAAGAGGTACTTGAGATTATATATGTCCGTTCAAATCTTGCGGCGCATGCCTATCAGCGATATATATCATTCACAGTTGCAACAAATGTTTCTGAGGAGACAATGGCAGCCATTCTTGAAAATTCCGACAGGCTTATAGGTGTTACTGTGAAAGATGAATATGTGAGATGCTACAATTATGGAAAATATATTGCGCATCTTATAGGATATACCGGAAAGGTATCAGCCGACGAACTGGCTGAGCTTCAGAAGGACGATCCATCATATCAGGCAAGTGATGTTGTAGGCAAGTCCGGTGTTGAGAAGAGTTATGAACAGGTTTTAAATGGTACTAAGGGCAGCCGGACCGTGCTTGTTGACAGTTATGGTCGAGTTTTGCAGATTATTGACGAAAAAGAACCTGTTACAGGTTCGGACATATACCTTACAATAGATGTTAAGCTTACACAGAAAATTTATGATTTGCTCGAAAGAAGACTTGCGGAAATTCTTATAACGCGAATTGTGAATTCAGACTCAGACCGTGTTGGCTCCGAGGAAGGTGATGTTGTAGTTATCCCGATAAAAGATGTATATTTTGCTCTGTTTGATAATAATACGATTTCAATAGATATGCTGAAAGAAAACCATGAGGCAGGTGCAGCGGCATCCATATATTCTGTTTTTGATGAGAAAAGAGGACAGCTTATAAGTGCAATCGATGACGAACTTCATAATACTAAAACGGCATTTTCGTCTCTTTCCGAGGAAATGCAGGAGTATATAAGGAATGTGCGTTCGATACTTTTGAACGGAGGCATATTAAACAGTGACGCCATAAGCTCCACGGATGAGCTGTCAGTTGCATGGACAAACGGAGAAATAAGTCTTACCGATTATTTATATAATGCTATTGCAAAAGACTGGGTCAATATATATAATCTGGATGTAGAGGACGAATATCCTACAATGGATGATGTACTTGATGCCATGCTCAGCTACGCTATGGAGGAGCTTCGGAATAACGATGCGTTTGACAAGCTCGTGATAAAGTATCTGGTACAGGGCGGACAGATTACAGGGAGAGAAACCTGTCTCCTTTTGATGGAGCAGAATTGCATTCCTTATACCATGGATGATTATGATGCCGTAGCGAATGGCTTGTCTCCTTACGATTATATTATAAATCAGATTAATGAGTTGAACATTACCCCTGCTATGCTGGCTCTGGATCCTTGCTCAGGTGCGGTGGTTCTGGAAAATTCACAGACAGGAAGTATAATTGCAATGGTCACTTACCCAAGCTATGACATCAATAATTTTTCAGGTTCAATAGATTCTAACTATTATGCTTCACTTCTTGCCGATAAGTCAACACCTCTTGTAAACAGAGCGACGCAGACAAGAATTGCACCGGGATCCACATTCAAGATTGCAACAGCTATTGCCGGGCTTATGGAAGGTGTAATAACACCGAATGAGACGATAACGGATACAGGTATATTTGACAAGGTAAAGCCTAATCTGAAATGCTGGTATTATCCGAACAACCATGGAGCGATCAATGTTAAGCAGGCGATAGGAGTTTCGTGTAACTATTTCTTCTGCGAGGTCGGCTACCGGCTTGCTTCTGAACCTGATGGGAGCCTTAATGCGGAAAAGGGACTTGCTGTATTAAAAAAGTACGCAGAGGAACTTGGAATTGCTACCAAGACGGGAATACAGATTTCCGAAGCAACACCTAATCCCTCAAATGTATCTGTCATAGCGTCTACAATCGGACAGGGAAATCATGCTTACACTGCGCTCAATCTTGCCAGATATACCTCTACTATTGGAAACGGAGGAACAGTTTACAACTCAAGCGTAATAAGCAAAGTGGTTGACAGCAATGGAGATGTCATAGAATTGTTTGAACCGGTTGTTGCGAATGAAGTTGAGCTTGACAGTGTGGTCTGGGATTCCGTGTATGAGGGCGGACGTAATGTTATTTTGGGAAGTGCGGTAGGTACACAGCTTTTTGACAAATATCTTCCTGTGGCGGTAGGAGGTAAATCAGGTACTGCCGAGGAAAATAAAAACAGAGGTTCACATGCTAACTATATAACCTGGGCACCATACAATAATGCTGAGGTAGCAGTAGCGGTTATGATTCCTAACGGTTATGCGGCTGTCAATGCCGGTATAATGTCCTTTTATACATTATCTTCTTATTATGATTCATATATTCCTTCGCATGTCTATGCAGATGTGAACGGAGCTTTAACAATAGTAGAGTAAATATCCTGAAAGGCGGGTTATAAAGATATTATGGATAATTCAGTTATAATTAAAGGAAACAAGCACGGTATAGTGGTAGTGATGGATGAGAATATTCCCTTTGCAGAGTTGAAGGTGTCCTTGGCAGAGAAGTTTCGTTCAGCCTCCAAGTTTTTTGATAAGGCCAATATGGCAGTCACTTTTGAAGGACGTAAGCTGACACAGGACGAGGAAAAAGAGATTCTCGATATCATTGCTGAGAACTCAGAACTGAACATTATCTGTGTGGTGGATAATGATAAGCTAAGGGACGACTATTATAAGAAAGCCGTTGAAGAAAAACTTGAGGAATTGTCAACGCATACAGGACAATTCTATAAGGGAACATTAAGAAGCGGACAGGTCTTAGAGTCGGAGAGCAGCATAATCATTCTCGGCGATGTCAATCCTGGCGCGAGGGTTATATCTAAAGGAAATGTTGTGGTGTTAGGATGCCTTAAAGGGCTGGTTTTTGCGGGGGCTAACGGAAATCAGGATTCATTTGTGGTTGCACTCGAGATGACGCCTATGCAGATAAGGATAGGTGATGTCATTGCAAGAAGCAGTGATGCAGTGCAGCTTAAACCGAGCAAGACAGTAGACCCTAAGATTGCTTTTGTGGATGACAATAATATTTATATAGAAAAACTGGACAAAAACATTCTTTCGGATATAAGATTATAAATATTTTCAAAAAAATATTGCAATTATTAGAAAAAACAATCATAATAATATTATGGTTTCTTCTGATAGGGAGAGAAAAAAAGAGCTGCTATGCGGCGGAATGGAGAAATGTATGAGTGAAGTTATCGTTGTCACCAGTGGTAAGGGTGGCGTTGGCAAGACAACTACATCTGCTAATGTAGGTACAGGTCTTGCAAAGCTTAATAAGAAAGTTGTATTAATTGATACGGATATAGGCCTTCGTAACCTTGATGTGGTGATGGGACTTGAGAATAGAATAGTGTACAATCTTGTGGATGTTGTAGAGGGAAACTGCAGATATAAGCAGGCACTTATTAAGGACAAGAGATATCCTAATCTTTATCTTCTTCCTTCTGCACAGACGAGGGATAAGACAAGTGTCTCTCCTGAGCAGATGAAGGCTCTTACAGATGAACTCAGGGAAGAATTTGACTACATAATCCTTGACTGTCCGGCAGGAATAGAGCAGGGCTTTAAGAATGCAATTGCCGGTGCCGACAGAGCACTTGTTGTGACTACTCCTGAGGTTTCAGCAATACGTGATGCCGACAGGATTATCGGCTTACTGGAGGCTAATGACCTTAAGAGAAGTGACCTGATTGTAAATCGTATCCGTATGGATATGGTTAAGAAGGGCGATATGATGTCAATAGATGATGTTGTTGATATTCTTTCAATCAACCTTATAGGTGCGGTACCTGACGATGAGAATATTGTTATTTCTACTAATAATGGTGAGCCATTGGCAGGCAATGATACACTCGCCGGACAGGCTTATATGAATATATGCAAGAGAATTATGGGTGAGGAGGTTCCACTCCTTGATCTTTCAGAGAAGTCGGGCTTCTGGAACAAGCTGAAATCCATATTTTCATCGAAATAGAATATAATATAGGGGGATGATATAGTGAGCTTATTTGATATGTTCAAAAAGAAATCCTCAGGTGATGTAGCTAAGGACCGTCTCAAGCTTTTACTTGTTTCTGATCGTGCGAATTGTTCTCCGGATATAATGGAAGCAATTAAGAATGATATTATCGCCGTGATTTCAAAATATATGGAAATTGATGCAAGCGGACTGGATATTCAGATTACTCAGACCGAATCAGATGGGGGCAACGGAAGTGTTCCGGCATTGTTTGCCAATATTCCGATTAAGGATATGAAGAATGGACAGAAACCGAACCACTAGACGCAATGAATTTTTACCATTAGCGAAGTTTAAAACATACAAGCTGAAGAATTACAATTTTCGTCTGATATTGCTGATGCTGGTGATATGCGGTCTTGGCATTGCCATAATAGGCAGTGCCAATGACGGCTCGGACAACAGGGCTGTTCTTAAGCAGGCAATCGGAATGGTTATCGGTTTCTCAGGCATGATAGTGATATCTCTTATCGATTATGGATGGATACTTAAGTTTTACTGGCTGATTTATGTATTTAATGTTGGACTGCTTTCGGCAGTTCTATTAATAGGCTCCAGTCACCATGGAGCTAAGAGATGGATTGATATTACAGACGGACTTACTATCCAGCCGTCAGAATTTGCTAAGATTTTCATGATTTTATTTCTTGCAAAGTTCCTCACAGTTAATAAAGAGAGGATTTCTAAATGGTGGTTTCTTATTGTTACTGCCGGATTGGCGGGAATAACTCTGCTTTTGATTGAAAAGGAACCTGATTTATCGACCACAATTCTCGTGACAGGACTCACCATAATTATGGTGTTTGCGGCAGGCATAAGCTATAAAAAAATAGGAATTATTCTCGCTGTTTTTATACCTGTTGCTGCTGCTGCAATAATATATATACAGCAGCCTGAACAGAAGCTGTTAGATGACTATCAGATGAAGAGAATCAACGCATTTCTCTATCCGGATGAATATGATGATGCAAGATACCAGCAGGATAATTCTGTTCTGGCTATAGGCTCCGGAAAATTATATGGGAAAGGACTTTATAATGATAGTACTGAGTCCCTGAAGAATGCCAATTACCTTTCAAGAGAGATGGTAAATGATTTTATCTTTGCCATTATCGGAGAGGAGATGGGCTTTGTAGGCAGCTGTATTGTCTTAGGAGTGTTATTTTTGATAATTGCGGAGTGCTTTCTGGCTGCTATATTTGCACCGGATGCATCCGGGCGGATGCTGTGTACAGGAATGGCGGCGCTGCTTACCTTACAGGTGTTTATAAATGTAGGTGTAGCGACGGAACTTCTGCCTAATACAGGAATTCCGCTTCCGTTTATCAGCACAGGCCTGAGTTCTCTTATATCCCTGTTCGGAGGAATGGGCTTTGTCCTGAATGTAAGTCTTCAGAGAGTAAGACAATGAGTATTTCACAAAAAGGTCAGAGTATAGATGCCAGACAGCAATGTTGGCTTTTATGTCTGGCTGTAAATATTGGAGGTAACTATGAATATCGGGTTGGTAGCACATGATTCTAAAAAGAAACTTATGCAGAATTTTTGTATTGCTTACAGGGGAATTTTGAACCGGAATGAGTTATATGCCACCGAGACTACCGGAAGACTTGTTGAGGAGGTCACTAATTTAAGTGTTCACAAGTTTTTATCAGGAAGGCTTGGAGGTGGTCAACAGTTATGCTCAATGATAGAAATGAATCAGATTGATATGATTATTTTTTTAAGGGATCCGGATAACTGCTCACATGAAGACGAGAGAGAAGCGTCTAATATGTTCAGGGTGTGCGATATGCATAATATTCCCTTTGCGACTAATCTTGCAACAGCTGAGTTGATGATCAAGGCACTCGAAAGAGGAGATCTTGATTGGCGTGAAATGTATAAATAAATGAAGAAAATAAGGAACAATTATAATGAATAGAAGAAAGACAGGATTTTTGCGGCTTTTTGCACTTGTCATTACGGCAATGACTGTGATGACAGGGTGTAAGAATGAGACAAGTGCCGTGATGAAGGGGCTGTCAATTGAAAATAATATTGCGTATGATTATGTCCTGAGTTCATCCTTATCAACTGCCAAGGGCTTCGCATCGGAGCTTGGAGTCAGTGCTGCAGGTTCAGCTAATACGGAAGAAGGGGTTTTATCTGCTTCGGCTGCTATTTTGGTTGACATTACGAAGGGTGAGGTATTATATCAGAAGAATCCGCATCTGAAGCTCTACCCGGCAAGCACAACGAAGGTGTTAACCGGAATGGTTGCACTCGAGAATGCTGAACTGGATAAGCTTGCTGCCATAGATGAATCAATCAAGATTGATGAGGACAATGTATGGATATGTGATTTCCGAGTTGGTGATGTGGTTACACTTGAGCAGGCGTTATATGGAGCTATTGTCAACTCAGGAAATGACGCAGCTATAATCGTTGCAACAACTGTTGCCGGCTCAGTAAGTGCTTTTTCTGATTTAATGAACAAAAGGGCACTTGAAATAGGTGCCACGAATTCTCATTTTGTCAATCCGCATGGACTTACAAATGAACAGCACTATACAACAGCGTATGATTTATACCTGATTTTTAATGAAGCAATTAAGAATGATGAATTTGTGAAGATTGCATCTACAGTTAAGTATTCGACCTCATTCACAAGGGGTAAATATACCATTGTCCCAACATGGACTAATGGAAATCAGTTTATCAATGGGAATGTCTCGGCGCCAACAGGTATAAATGTTATATGTGGTAAGACAGGATATACTGAGGCGGCCGGATATTGTCTTGTTATTTTGAGCGAATCCCAGACAACGGGGCACCGTTTTATTTCTGTAATACTCAATGCCCCATCGCGAGACAGCTTATACAATCAGATGAGTTACCTGTTAGAGAAAGCTGCAAATCAATAGAGCTTCATAGCAGTGCATAATAATCAAGCCGCAGGTTTTCCCGCGGCTTGATGTGTATACCTAAGCTTCGTTGAAGCTTGTGATTCTGCCGTATACACTGATAAGATAGAGACCACAGATCCCGACTATAGCATAGACTATTCTGGAAAGAACAGTCAGATCTCCGAATAGAAAAGCTACAAGGTCGAATTTGAAGAATCCGATAAGTCCCCAGTTGATTGCACCTATGATTGCAACCGTCAGGGCAAAATAATCAAAGCCTCTGTTATTCATGATTACCTCTTTTCTGTGTATTAAATACACTTCTTTTACAGAGCGCCGTGCCAGAACGCTGTGTTAAAAAGACTATTTTGTTACAGAATTATAATTTGAAAATTGAGCAGTTATTATACAGTTATATATATACATTAATGGTTGGAGTTGGAAAATGGCTGATAGGAATACAAATAAAAAAAATAATAATGTTGTGAAGCTTCATTATATGCCGCGGTTTAATGTAGGAGTGCTGCTTCTGACAGTTATTTTCATTTACCTTGTTATTAGCTTATATCTATATATGACCAAGGAAAAGGTGCTTACATACGAGGTTAGTGCTGGTCAGCTTGTTTCCGACAATACGTTTTCGGGAGTTATACTTTTTGATGAGAGTCTGCGGACAGCGGACGTTTCCGGACATATTAATTATTTTCTGGGTGAAAATGAACGTGCCGGAGTTGAGACAATTATAGGTATTGTCGATGAGACAGGAAGCGTTTCAGCGGCACTTACAGAGAAGGCTTTGAGCAATGGGATAAGCTCAGCAGCGGTTAACAATATTGGCCATAAGCTTATGAATTATGTAAAAAGCTATAATAGCCTTGACTTTTACCAGGCATATAATCTGCTGAATAATGTAAGCAGCGCTGTTAATGGTTATAATGCTGAATATAAGGTAGCAGGACTTGAGGCACTTATAGGAGAAGGAAACAATAACGTTCATATTGTTAAGCCGGCAAAGTCAACAATGGTCTCGTATATGGTAGATTCGCTGTTCGGATTAGATGAGAATAGTATTTCTGCATCTGTATTTAATATGGATAGCTATACAGTGGACAATCTTCGGAACAGGGATCTTATCGGTGTGGGGGATACATTATACAGAAGTATTGACTCTGATAATTGGAAGGTGGTATTCCCATTAACGGAGAACCAGATAAACCAGTATTCGGATATGAGTTATGTGAAGGTGCGCTTCCTCTCCCAGAACCTGACCATGAATGCAGGATTTTCCATTATTTACACAGCAGATGGTGGATATGGTATGTTATCATTGAGTAAATATGTAGTTAATTTTCTGGATACCAGATTCGTCGATTTTGAGATATCACAGAGTATATCCTCAGGGCTTAAGATACCGGTAAGCGCTGTAGGCGAAAAGGAATTCTATACTATTCCGACGGAATATGGCTGTGTTGGCGGTGACGACATGAACTCAGGTTTTATACTGCTGACCTATGACACGCAGGGAAATCAGACACGCAAATTCATTGAGGCGACATATTACGCTGAAATTGATGGATATTATTATGTCAATAAAGATAATTTTAATATAGGTGACTGCATCGTGAAACCTCCTTCAGAGGATGAGGTGACTATAACGGATGAGAAATATATAATCGGAACGGTGGCTGTTCTGAAAGGTGCATATTGTGTCAATAAGGGATATTGCCAGTTCAGGCAGGTTGAAATCCTTGATAGAAACGAAGAATATTATATTGTAAAGATGGGAACAAAATATGGACTGTCGATATATGACCATATTATTCTCAATGCGGATATGGTGACGGAGAATCAGATTATGTATTAAGCATACGGAAAGGAAAGAATATGGACTATGATTATATAAGAGAGAATCTCTCAAACGTACACGAAAATATTGAGACTGCCTGCAGTAAATCCGGCAGGGATGTGGATAGTGTGAAGCTTATTGCTGTAAGCAAAACGAAACCCTTTGAGGATTTACTTGCAGCCTACAATGCCGGGGAGAGGATATTCGGTGAAAATAAGGTTCAGGAAATATGTTCAAAATATGAACGTATAGGAGAACTGCCGGGAGCTGTTTTTCATCTGATAGGGCACCTTCAGACTAACAAGGTAAGACAGGTCATTGATAAGGTCGCTATGATTCATTCAGTGGATTCACTTCATCTTGCACAGGTTATAGATAAAGAGGCTGCACGGGCAGGGCTTATTATGGATATTCTCATAGAGGTGAATGTGGCAGAGGAGGAGAGTAAGTTCGGAATATCCTGTGACGAGGCCGGGGATTTAGTCAGAGAGTGCGCAAAGCTTCACAATATTCATGTGTGTGGACTGATGACCATAGCACCATTTGTGGAAAATTGTGAGGAAAATCGACAATATTTTAAAAAATTAAAGCAATTATGTGTTGACTTGAAAGCAAAAAACATTGATAATACAGATATGGATGTCCTGTCCATGGGAATGACAGGGGATTATCAGGTTGCAATTGAGGAAGGCGCGACCATGGTGAGAGTAGGTACAGGTATATTCGGTGCCCGCAACTATAATGTGCAATAGGAGTGAAAATACAGTGGCTAACGTATTTAAGGATATTTTGAACAAATTGAATCTCACTGATGACGAAGATGATTTCGAGGATGAGGGATATGATTGGGGCGAGAAGCCTGCGAAGAAGGGCAAGCGGATAATAGAGGAAGAGGACGATTCTCAGGAATTGGATGATGGAGCTGCCAAGCGGAGGTTCTTCTCTAAGAAGGACAGCGATGAGGACTCTTATGAGGACGTGACAGAACAGAAGGAAGTAAGGCAGCCAAGGAAAAACTATGGCAAGGTAGTTCATATGAAGTCTATTCAGGGAGGCGCAGGTAAGATGGAATTACGTGTAATAAGACCTAAGACTTATGATGATTCGAAAGAGATATGTGATACACTCTCAGGTGGAATGCCGGTTATACTTAATCTTGAAGGACTTAATGCAGATCTTGCCCAGAGAATTCTTGATTTTACCTCCGGTTCAGTGTACGCAATGGACGGAAACCTGCAGAAGGTTACGAATTACATATTTGTCATTACACCTAGCAGTGTTGATATTTCAGGAAATTTTGATGAGATGCTTGATGGCTCGATTGATTTATCAGGAAGTTCTAAGTATGTATTTAAAAACTAATAGTGATGTCTCTGGATATAATAAGAATAAAGATGAGCAGATTTTAGCCGGAAGATTGTCCGATTTAGCAAAGACGTGCTATAATCGGAATATTCCGGTTTTTTCCGGTTTTTTAAATCTTAACGAACAGAATATACTGAACAGTCTTAAGAATGAATTCTCCGGTATATGTATTCTTTTAGATGGAGGATATGAATATGCTGAGCGCAGGATAGCTGTTTTTCTGCCGTATGAGGGCTATGATTATCAGCTTCCTGTATCCATAATTAAAATAGAAGCAGATAAAAGATTTGCAGATAACCTTACACATAGGGATTTTCTGGGTGCACTGATGAATCTTGGAATTGAACGCTCATTGCTGGGCGATATTATTATATCTGATGGCGCAGCGTATGCTTTTTGTCTTGAAAAGATATCAGGATATATTATGGACAACCTTACAAGAGTCAGGAACGATTATGTGCGCTGCACAGGTAACTGTGTGCTTGACAAAGATTTCTCACCTTCCTATAAGGAGATTACAGGTTCGGTAGCTTCTCTAAGGCTTGATGCCATGATAAGCCTTGCATTCGGAGAATCAAGGAGCCATAGTGTATCGGCTATCGAGGGCGGTCTTGTCTTTGTAAACGGGAAGCTGATTACCACAAATGCATATAATCTTAAGGAGGGTGAGATAATTTCCGTCCGGGGAAAAGGCAGGTTCAGGTATATGTATACTAAGAGTGAAACTAAAAAAGGGAGATACATGGTTGTATTGAATCTATATGTATGATGGAGGATAATGATGAACCGCAGAGTGGATGTTAAAAAGAATGAACAGCATTGCTATGATATTGTGATTACCCAGGGATTTGAAGCAATCGGTGATGAGATAAAAAAGCTTGGTATCAGCAGAATCAAGCTGTGCATAGTTACTGATTCGAATGTCGGACCGATTTACGCAGAGCCGTTAAAGCAGGCATTGGCGCAGACCGGCAATGATGTATATGTCTTCACGATTCCGGCGGGTGAAGCCAACAAGAATCTTGATGTTGTCCGTACAGTATATACATACCTGATTGAACAGCATTTTGAGAGAAGGGATATGATTGTAGCTCTCGGTGGCGGTGTGGTCGGTGATTTAGCCGGATTTACCGCGGCAACTTATCTGCGTGGCATAGATTTCATTCAGGTTCCGACATCACTTTTAGCGCAGGTTGATTCCAGTATAGGCGGAAAGACCGGTGTTGATTTTGACCAGTATAAGAACATGGTCGGGGCATTCCACATGCCGAAGCTTGTATATATGAACATAGACACGCTCTCAACGCTGTCAGCAAGACTGTTCAATTCGGGCTTTGGTGAGATTATAAAGCATGGTCTGATAAAAAACAGGGAATATTTTGATTATCTGGATGTGAACTATGAGCATATCAAGGCGTTAGAGCCAGAGTATCTCATGGAGACAATCTATCAGAGCTGTATAATCAAGGCGGAGGTTGTCAACCATGATCCTACCGAAAAGGGTGAGCGCGCCCTGCTCAATTTTGGTCATACGCTGGGACACGCGGTGGAGAAGCTTATGAACTTTTCACTATACCACGGCGAATGTGTTGCACTTGGAATGATATGTGCCTCATATATATCGAAAGAGCGCGGATACATCACTGATTCCGATTATGCTGCAATCAGAGCCATGCTTAAAAAGTATGGGTTTCCAACCAAGGTTGAGGGTCTTGATATTTTTTCTGTACTTGAGGTGTCAAGGTCTGACAAAAAGATGGAGAAGGGTGTTGTGAAATTCATTCTTTTAAGGGAGCTGGGCAATGCGGTCATCGACAGGACAGTGACCTGCGATGAAATGACACAGGCATTAAAAGAAATATTATGATGAATAAACATGAAATGAGGTTATCATGGATAATATAAAACATAAATCTCTATTACAGATGTTGCTTTCTATTCCTATAGCAGGTGTACTGGTTGGAATAGACCAGCTCACAAAATATTGGGCAAATACCAGCCTTCGTGTAAATGGTCCTGTCACGGTAATAAATGGTGTATTTTCATTTACATGGACCCAGAATGACGGTGCGGCATGGGGAATGTTAGGCGGAAATGTCATTCTCAACTGGCTTCCGATTATCATTGCAGTTATTGTTGCAGTGCTTTATCAGAGGATTCCGGTATCAAAGCGCATGCTGCCGTTAAATATCATAGCAATTATGCTGTTTGCCGGAGCTATAGGCAACCGCATTGACAGAAGTGTGTATGGCTATGTTCAGGATTTCCTGTATTTTGAACTGATTGACTTTCCAATCTTTAATGTAGCAGACTGCTATATTGTGGTCGCATGTATAGCGGCGATTATACTTCTTGTCCTTGTATATAAGGATGAGGATGAAATGAGCAGGGTTTTTTCATTCAAGAATAATAAGAACAAAAAGACTGTGGACTAGATTTCTATTTTAGAGTTGAGGATTTAATAATGAATGACTTTATTTTTGAATATAATGAGCCGTTCTATGTTGAAGTTGATAATGAAAATACAGGGGAGCGTGTTGACAAGTATCTTGCCGACATGCTTTCGTCTTTTTCACGGAGCCAGCTTCAAAAGCTTATAAAGGACGGACGAGTGCAGTGTGCAAAAAACAATAATGAAGATTTTAAGCCTGTCAAGGCTAATTATAACCTGGCACGGGGGGATATCATTTCACTTGTTATTCCTGAGCCGGAGGAACTCAATGTCGAGCCGGAGGATATACCGCTCGACATCCTTTATGAGGATGATGACCTGATTGTGGTAAATAAGCCGAAGGGAATGGTTGTCCATCCTGCACCGGGACATTACACCGGAACACTTGTAAATGCACTCTTGTATCACTGCAAGGATAATCTATCGGGAATAAACGGAATATTAAGACCGGGAATTGTACACAGGATAGATATGGATACAACTGGAGCGCTGGTAGTGTGCAAGAATGATTTCGCGCACCAGTCGTTGTCTGAGCAGCTCAAGGTTCACTCAATCACAAGGCATTATGAGGCGATATGCTACGGTCATTTCAATGATATGACAGGTACGGTCGACGCACCACTTGGCAGGAGCAGTGCGGACAGAAAGAAGATGGCGATTGTCAAGGATGGCAAGCGTGCCGTGACACATTATGAGGTGCTAGAGAGCGGCGATAAGTTTTCCTACATACGCTGTACTCTTGAGACGGGCAGGACGCACCAGATACGCGTCCACATGGCAAGCATAGGGCACCCGCTTCTTGGGGATGAGCTGTACTGTCCGTATAAATCACCTTATAAGCTTCAGGGACAGACCCTGCATGCCAGAATACTTGGCTTTAACCATCCAAGAACCGGGGAGTACATGGAATTTGAGGCACCACTGCCTTACTACTTTACCCAATTACTGTGCAAAATAAATTCTTAAAAAATTATGAATTTTCTATTGAAATCCTTAAATAAAAATGATATTCTTACAATAATCATTTTTTAAATAAATTTGATAATTATAAGAAAGAAAAAAATAGGGATTGAAACATTATGCATCGTTCTAAAAAAGTATTTTCGCTGACACGTTCACAGGCGTGTGAAACATTGTTGAGAGTCTATAAGTCTTACTATAATATTCATAGGTTTGACGGTGGAGAATCGGCAATACGTGAGGGCGGTGCAGGTAAGGGAAGGACAGATGAAGAAGTCATAGAAGCTGTAGAGCAGAATGATTATCCTCTCATATCAAGGTGTGATTTCTTTGAGCACTCTCAGAAGTATGTTATATCCCGGAAGGCAGAGCTGTGGTCGGCAGACCGCGAAGAGTTCCTATATCTTTTTAGTATGCCGGAGCTGACTATGGATTTATTTAAAAAATGTAGGGATTATGTGTATAATGACGGAATGGACAGGATGAATGTCGGTCCGGGACACATGTATACATATCTGACAGCGGTTTTTCTATGTGATTCATGTGATGCAGATGTGATTCGCACTGTTAAAAAGACCCGCATTTACAAAAGTTTTCATTTTTCACTGCATGGTTGGATGGATTATCATAATGTTGTTGCCGTTTTTGATGATTCCATTATCGACAGTAACTTTTCCGGAAAGTCATCAGCGAAATTTATGAAAAAAATATTTTATCACAAAAAGGAAAAGGAGAGTTAACAATGAATTCATTAGTACTTCTCTTAGTCTGTATTGCAATCCTTATCTGTGGTTATATTTTCTACGGCAGATGGCTTTGTAAACAGTGGGGTGTAGGCGAAAGTGACACTCCAACACCGGCTCATGAGTTAGAGGACGGTGTAGATTATGTTCCGGCGAAGGCGCCTGTTCTTATGGGACATCATTTTTCATCTATTGCAGGTGCAGGACCTATAACAGGACCTATCGGGGCTGCTATTTTTGGCTGGGTTCCTGTTGTTTTGTGGGTATTAATCGGAGGCATCTTCTTCGGCGGTGTGCATGATTTTGGTGCATTATTTGCATCGCTTCGCCACAAGGGCCAGTCAATCGGTGAGATTATTTCAGTCAATATGGGAAAGAGAGCAAAGAGACTCTTTATTATTTTCGCATACCTTACTCTTATCCTTGTTGTGGCTGCGTTCGCATCGATTGTTGCGGGTACATTCGGTACAACCAATGCTGCGGGAGCTGCTGTTAGTGAGGCAGTTAAGGATACGAACGCCTCGGTTGCAATGGTTTCACTTTTATTTATTGTAATTGCTATTATTTTTGGTTTTCTTGTATACAGGCGTAATGTTCCGATGGGTGCTGCCACAATAATCGGTGTGCTCGCCATTGTCGCATGTATGGCAATAGGAATGAATTTCCATCCTATATATCTTTCATACAAGGTATGGATGATTATTGTAGGATTATACATTGCGATAGCTTCGGTAACACCGGTGTGGATTCTTCTCCAGCCGCGTGATTACTTAAGTTCATTTCTTCTTTATGCCATGCTTGCTGTTGCTCTTGTCGGAGTATTCGTATCACATGCTGACTTAGGCGGTGCTGATGGTCTTCAGGCATTTGAGGGATTTGCAATTGACAACGGAAACGGCGTACAGTATATGTTCCCTGTTCTCTTTACAACAGTTGCATGTGGTGCCATATCAGGTTTCCACTCACTTGTATCATCAGGTACAACATCCAAGCAGCTTGATAAGGAGAAGGAGGCCAGACCTATCGCTTACGGCGGAATGCTTCTTGAGTGTGTCCTTGCAGTTGTGACTGTATGCGCTATCAATTATGCATATAAGTACAATGCAGCTAACCCTGATACCAAGCTTGTCGGAGCTACAGGTATTTTCGCAGGTGGTATCGCCAATATGTACTCAGGGCTTGGTCCTAACGCTGTCAAGATTTTAAGAACATTGCTTACACTTACATATTCAGCTTTCTGCCTTACATCACTTGATACAGCGACACGTCTTGCACGTTTCATGTTCCAGGAGTTCTGGCTTGAGCCGGGACAGACTGCGAAGGATGTAAAGAGTGGCTGGAAGAAGGTTCTTGTCAATCCTTATTTTGCAACCATTCTCACAGTTGTACTTGGAGTTGCACTTGGTATGACAGGTTACTCTAAGATATGGGGACTTTTCGGAGCTGCTAACCAGCTTCTTGCAGGAATCGGTCTTTTAGCTGTTGCAGCATGGCTTGCAAACTGCGGAAAGAACAATAAGATGTTCTTAATCCCTATGGCATTTATGATTGTTGTTACAATCTGTTCATTATGTCTTACAATCAAGAACCAGATCGGTATTATCGCTAAGGGTGGCGCTGATTGGGGACCTTGGGCGCAGACAATTATCGGTGCGCTTCTTGTAGTACTTGCCATATTCCTTGTAATTGAGGGATGGGATACATTGTTTGGAAAGAGGAAAAAGGCTGCTGCAAAATAATATATTGAACGCAGAATAAGCAATCCCCCGCTTCAAGTGTGTAGAGCACTAAGCGGTGGGTAAGGGGGATGCTTATGTCAGTGGGAGTTAAAAGCTCCCACTGACAGTTCGCAAAGCGACTGCGTTCATGAGCAAGTAGCGAAAGCGGATTGTGAATGTCCGCTTTACTTTATAAATATGGTATATTAACCTGATAATAACGTATTGCAGATTTGATTGTTGAATTAACAGCTCAGAACCGGAGTTTATTTGTAGTCCGGTTCTGGGTTGTTTTTTATCTAAGGATTAATTTCACTAAAAGTATTGAGAATTCCAATATATACTATCAGATAAATGGATGGAAAAAACGTATTTTGCAGATGTGCTTTATTTTGTACAAAAAAAGGTGGAAATAATCTGTAAATTGGTGTATAATGAACAGCATAGAAAAGAGTTATCTGCGAATTTACAGATACATGAAGGGAGCGGTTCATATGAGTAAACCATTAGTAATCACAATAGGACGCGAGTACGGAAGTGCAGGACGAGAGATAGGACGTAAGCTTGCCGCTGATATGGGGATTAAGTGTTACGATAAGGAGCTGCTTGCATTGGCTTCAAAAGAGAGTGGTATGTGCGAAGAGCTTTTCCATAATCATGATGAGAAGCCTACTAACAGTTTCCTGTATTCATTAGTAATGGATACATATTCTATGGGCTATTCAACATCATCATTTATTGATATGCCTTTGAATCATAAGGTGTTTTTAGCGCAGTTTGATGCTATTAAGAAGCTTGCCGATACGGAGAGCTGTATTATTGTAGGACGTTGTGCAGATTATGCTCTTGAGGAGCATGACAATACTATAAAGGTATTTATTAAAGCACAGATGGATGCCAAGGTAGCCCGTATAAAGAGACTTTACGGATATACAGATGAGAAGGCCAAGGATCTCTGCATAAAGACTGATAAGAAGAGAGCCAATTATTATAACTATTATTCAAGCAAGAAGTGGGGAGATTCCAAGAGCTATGACTTGTGTATTGACTCCAGTATTTTAGGCGTTGACGGAACAGTTGAACTTCTTAAGCAGTATATTAAGACCAGGCAGGAGTATGCCGGTGGTACAATCTAGTTAACACCATATTCTGTTATCATGTTCCGAGAGGTATTTATATAACTGCGGGAACTGGGAAATTGGATACAACCGGGTATCAGGTTTGAAATTTCATTCGTAATCTGACTCGATTATAAGTAATTTTTGTATTGATTTTGAAAGTGAAGGGATTTATGTATTACAGGAAGAATAGAAGTATCCTTACGAGTATACGCAATAATAAGAATAATAAGGTATATTATATTCTGGTTGTTGTAATGCTGGCAGCAATTTGTCTGATTGCTGCCAGTATTATATTGCGGGGATATAATAATTCAAATGGGGATAACATAGCAGAAGAGACTACACTTGTAGCAGATAGAACGGAGCAACAGGGTACCTCTGCAGCTGGAGATATTTTAGATACAATTGCCGGATATAAGGTATATATATTTGTTGACGACGGAGCTATAGCATATTGTACCCTTAATCAGGATGGTGAGCTTATTGATATTGCAGGTGCGGCAGGGTGTAATATTGGAAGTGGCGTGAGTAAGTACCTGAATAACATGAATCGGGTTGTTTTAAAGGAGACCATGTCGGCATCGACTAAGATGCTCTGGAAAGAGTTGACATACAACGAAGAAGAATATTATGTTCAGTATTATTCACTGATTAATGGCATAGAATTTCATTCGGCACTTTATACGGAAAACAATAATTATAATTCCATAGTGAAGGAATCGTATGAAAGTATAAAGAAATATGAGAGAAATAATAATTCAAATATAAAAGGAGGGGATGAAAACGCAGGAAATGCAGGTGAAAATGTGGGCAATGCCGGTATTAACGCAGAAAGTGATGATATAAATGGTGGGAGTGCTGGTATAAATGCAGGCATTGACAGTATAATTGATGAATATTCTGATTGCAGCGGAATTACATTGTCTGTGGCAAGTGCAAGGGAAATATATGAGAATGTACCATCAACGGCTGAGGTGATTATATGTAAAAGCTATCAGGATAGTGAGCTGTATAACCAGCAGTTTTTAAACGGAAAATCGTATGATGACTTGTACACAGTTATCAACTCAACAATGGATTCTAAATATTTTATAGCGGGTAGTCTACCGGAGATTCCAGATGGATATGGCTGTGACCCTACTGATAATGAGGCAAATTATGTGTTTAGTCCATATAAGCTTGGTGCGATAGACAATGTTTCTGATAAAACTGCAGAGTTCGGGCAGGTTGCATATTCACTCTTAGATTCAGAGACAGGAAGTACACTAATTAAAGTGATTTTTAATGATGTGAAGCTTACGGACGAATCGGGTGAGGATATAGGAAAATATCTTATGGAAAGGGTTGATTTGTCCGCATATAAAGAGGCACAGATTGCTGGAATGAACATAAATGGATTTCTGCTTCCGGGCGATTACCTGGTAAAATTCTACTCTGCGGATGTCTATGGAACATATTTAGAGAAAAGGTGTTATCTGCATGTTATGGATACAACACCACCGGTTATCGAACTCAACAGGGAAATAACCGAAATAAATCAGGCACAGATTGAAAATCCGGACTACATCAAGGGGATGGTTACGGTAACAGATTTATGTAAACTAGCTGATGGTTCATTGACGTATGAGCTTTCAGAGGAGAATGGAAGAGTACGTATCCGCTTCAGCGCCTCGGATGTGTATGGGAATATAGGTGTGCTGGAGCTTGAGTTACAGAAGGTTGAATAACGGATTGACTTATTACTTACAGAAGCATTGAGGCTAGGATTATACCTGGCCTCAAGTATCCTGGTTATCTTTATGCCGCAAGGTGACGGCATCCTTGAACTTCTTTTTTCTGTCCTCCTCAAGTTCAGCGTAGTGCTTACGTGTTGTATTTACATCGCTGTGTCCAAGAACATCGGCTACTAAATAGATGTCTCCGGTTTCCTTATAGAGATTGGTTCCGTATGTGCTTCTGAGCTTATGCGGTGTAATGTGCTTTCCGGTGACAGTGGAGGCATACTTTTTTACGAGAAGCTCAATGCTGCGGACTGTTATGCGGCGCCGCTGTGAGGAGAGGAAAAGGGCGTTTTCATGTCCTTCCATAGGTTCAATTTCATCACGTTCCTCCATATAGTCAAGAAGCGCCTGCCTGACCTCCTCACCGTAGTATACGAAGGATTCATAACCGCCTTTTCTGACAATCTTTATTCTGTCGTTGATATAATCGACATCATCAAGATTTATTCCGACGCACTCAGATACACGGATTCCTGTTCCGAGAAGCAGGGTTAATATAGCCGTATCGCGCACCTTAAGCTTATCGTGACATTCAGACTGCTTTTTGGTAAGATGTTCACCTGATTCGACAACATTGAGTAATTCACCGACTTCTTCATCATCAAGACGTATAATCTGTTTTTTATGTATTTTTGGAAGGTCAACCTGTGTGACAGGGTTTTCCTTAATAATACGGTTCTTATGATAATAATGATACATTGAGCGAAGTGCTGACAGCTTACGCTTGATGGCACGTTCGTCATTTGCGAGCTCATGGCCGTTTTTTGTGTACAGCTTCAGATAATCCAGATATTCTTCAATATCCTGTGCATTGAGCCTGCTTAAGATACCAAGGTCTATATCGTGGATATCTGTGTTTTTGTACATGGAGTTAGTAGCCTTAATATACTCAAAGAATGTCTTCAAGTCGGTTGCATAAGCAATCTGTGTCCGCGGGGCTGTTGAATATTCTATGCCGCGAAAGTAATCCTTTAGAAACTTTGGCAGTTCACTCTGCAATCTTCTAAGCTCTAAAATACATTTGTTGCGTTCCTGTTCATGATATGTCTTTTCTGCCATATTTTTACCTGATTTCTGTGTATTTTATTGTCGGTGGAGTGCTGTACAACTATTCGCTAAACTCAGGTTTAGCGAATAGTTGGATGCGAAAAAGAAACATAGTGCCATATTATGGATTTTAGAGCTATAATCAGCTATGTTCCTATATACGGCACTTTTTATGTTTTTATTATATATTGGTGCCTTGTGTTTGGTACTGCTTTGTATAACCTTGACAGCTTTTTATTTTTTTGCAACCAGCTTGCCCTGATACAGGCTTCTTTCAACCATATTGATTGCAAGATCCTTTTGGAATTTTTTGATCTTGTTGGTTTCGCCATCTGTTATGATTGATATGCACATGCCGTTTTTTCCGTTACGTCCACAGCGACCGGCGCGGTGAACGTATTCGGTGGATTCCTCAGGAAGGCTTATGTTGATTATGACATCCACATCATCAAAATGCATTCCGCGAGCCGCATAATCTGATGCGACTACATATTGCAGCTTCCCATCCATGAAATCTTTAACAATGTTTTTATTGCGGAACTTGTTGCCCTCAGCATGTAAGGCTTCGACTTTATAATTATGATACTTTAGCTTCTGTGTTATCTCATCAATATCGTAGCGCTTATTGGCAAAAATAATTGCCTTAGCTGCATTAGATGCCTTTAGAACCTTGCGGACAGTCTCGTTCTTATCTCTGTGCATGCATACAACATAATAATGCTTGATTGTGTCTGGTGTTGATACAATACGGCTGGTAGATATTTTAACAATATGAAGTCCCGTCTTATCAAGGTTATTCTGATACTTCTCACCAAATGTGGCTGTAAAAAATAAAGTCTGTACATCCCTGTAAAAGCATTTCTTTAAATCAATGCTAAGCTGGATATTATCCTTATCTATAAGCTTGTCTGCTTCGTCGAATATAAGATATTTACACTTATGTGCAGGTAGTTTCTTTAAGGAGATAAGCTCCTTGAGTCTGGCAGGTGTTCCTATTACGAATGTTGGCTTGGTTTTTAGTGATTCTGCCATACGCTGCATGTTAAAATTACCTACCGCTACCACTGCCTTGGCGTTAAAACTAAGATTCTTTGAAAGTAAGTCAATCTGTCTGGATATTTGGAATGCAAGTTCCTTGGCAGGAACGGCTATAACACATGCAAAATCATGAGTCTCTTCCGGAGACAGCTTCAACAAATATTCATATACAGGTATAAGATACGCAAGCGTCTTGCCGGTACCGGTCTTTGCACCACCTGATACATTATGCCCTTCTATTATTTGTGGAATACAGAGACTCTGTATTTCTGTAAGCTCTGTTATTTTTTGTTCGTTTAATGCTTTTCGCAATTTAAAGTTAAGCTGTTGTATTGTAAAGTTTTCGCTCATTATGGTAATGCCTTTCTTTTTATTTTCATCAATGCAGGTGCTTTTTGACTTGCTTTAATTGGTGCGCTGTACTGTCGATTCACAGGGGGCTGTAATAAATATATGAACACATAAATTCAATATATTATTAACTTCGTTTATAATTGATATTTGACATTTATCAATTATGTCAACTTGTTAACGCTCTGGTATTCATTATACCATAAATATGGCAGGCTTGACTATAAAAAAAATAAAGGATATAATCTGAAAGATTTTATTGGTTTCAGAAGAATATATATGTATGAATGATATGTGTTATTGGAGGAAAATTGCATGAAGCTTCAGCGATTATTAAGTTATACACGCAAGGCTGTAGATGATTATGGTCTTATTGAGGATGGTGACAAAATTGCCATTGGAATATCTGGTGGAAAGGACAGCCTTACACTACTCTATGCACTGAGTGAGCTTAGGAAATTCTATCCTAAGAAATTTGAAATATATGCATTGACGGTGCATTTAGGGATAGGTGGAATGGATTTTTCCGAGGTAAAAAAGCTGTGCCATGAACTAGATATCCCATATTATATAATTGAGACCGAAATAAATGATATAGTGTTCAACATAAGAAAAGAGACTAATCCATGTGCTCTATGTGCAAAGTTGAGAAAAGGTGCATTCAATAATAAGGCGTTGGAGCTTGGCTGCAATAAGATAGCTTATGCACACCACAGAGATGATATAAATGAAACCTTCCTGATGTCACTCATATATGAAGGAAGAATACATACGTTTTCACCTATGAGCCATCTGGACAAGACGAAGCTCACCCTGATACGCCCTCTTATATATGTACCGGAGGCTGATATTATAGGATTTACCAATAAATATAGGCTTCCGGTGGTTAAGAATATGTGCCCTGCTGATGGCATAACCAAGCGCGAGGAATCAAAGGAGCTGATAAAAAAAATTAATTCAGAAGCTCCGGGCTTTCATACAAGACTGTTCACCGCCATTGTCAGCGGTAACCTGGAGGACTGGCCTGAAAAAACGGAACATATTAGAGGTAAACATATTCTATAAATAATCAGGCGCAGTGTATACAGGAATCATAAGCTTCGAACCCGCATATATGGAATCACCGGTAAGGCCGTTCAAGGTCATGACTTCGCGGATATACTGGTATACGGAGGAATAATGTTCATCTGAATATTCACATGCAATACTCCAGAGAGTGTCATTCCGGGATACAGTTATGTATGTGTAGCCTTTCACGGAATTATCGGCTTCATGCTCATCACCGGCGTGGACTATATTGCTGAATATGATTATGGTAAATACGGCTATGAGCACCAGAATAAATGATATAATGCTAATCTTCTTTATTCTTTTTCTACGTGCTACCGCCTGACGGCTCTTTCTTAAAATCTCATTGACAGATAAACCGCCTTCAACTACTGTGAAATTTCTGGCTGTGGTTATTTTCATAATGATTCCTCCTATGCAATGTATCGAACATATATTTGTTAGCCTGTGAGTACAATATAACATCCGAACACGCGTTTGTCAATATATAAATCGAACATTTATTCGGAACATTTATTTTGAACATTTGTTTGCATTTCTGATAGGTTTATGATATAATATACAAAACAGTTTTAACTAATTTAACTAACGGCAATTTTAAATGTAGTGCTTTTAGAAAAAACATAAGATAATCAGCCTATAGCTGTAGAGTTATAAGGTATCATTACGGTTAATTGGATTTATCGATTACATAGAGGAGGATTTTATATGCCAAGTGGAAGAATTACACCTAAACAACAGGAAATATTAGATTTTCTTAAGAAGGAGATACTTATGAAGGGATATCCGCCGGCGGTACGCGAGATTTGTGAGGCAGTGCATCTTAAGTCAACCTCCAGCGTCCACTCCCATCTTGAGACACTTGAGAAGAACGGATATATAAGAAGAGACCCGACTAAGCCGCGTGCAATTGAGATTATGGATGATTCATTTAATTATCTCAGAACAGAGACGGAGATTGCAAGCATTCCGGTTATAGGAACTGTGGCTGCCGGACAGCCGCTGCTTGCAGTCGAGAATATTACCGACTACTTCCCTTTCCCGGCGAATCTGCTTCCTAATAAGGAGACATTTATACTTCGTGTCAAGGGAGACAGCATGATTAATATGGGAATTCTTGACGGGGATTATATCATTGTTGAGCAGACTAATACGGCACAGAATGGCGAGGTTATCGTTGCTCTTGTTGATGATTCTGCGACGGTCAAGAGATTCTATGCGGAAGACGGACATTTCAGACTTCAGCCTGAGAATGACTTCATGGAGCCGATTATTGTTGATCATGTGGAGATACTCGGAAAGGTTATACGTCTTATAAGGACACTGGTAGATTAAACATACGTATATTATAAGCCATGAGAATGAAATTACTGCTCACTTTTTTGAGCAGACCAGCTTCATTCTCATGACTTTTTGCTTAAAAGATAATCATTGCTTTTCCTATATTGATTCGGGTGTCAAAACATGCTGTATATAGCTAGCTGTGCATAAATATAATACGTTATACACTCATAAACTAAATTGACATGTTTTGACACTCGAATCATATATTATAATTAAGATGTGGGTAGTATCTTGAAGTGGATTTCACTTATTTTATTTACCTATTTTATTCTGCTCAAGTTCTGCAAGAAGCTCCTGCACCACAGCACGCTTGACCGGGTGGTATGCGTAAGGTGCAATATCGCTGAGCGGCTTAAGCACGAACATGCGGTTGTGCATGTCGATATGTGGAATACAGAGTCTTTCTGTATGCATAATCAGGTCATCATACAGAAGAATATCTATATCAAGTGTCCTTGGTCCCCAGTGGATTTCGCGGGTACGGTTGTTCACGGCTTCAACAGCGTTAAGAAAATCCAGCAGCTCATTCGGTTCGAGAATTGTATCGACAGCGGCACAGCAGTTCAAAAAGCTCTGCTGCTCTACTCCGCCGTATGGCTCAGTTTCATATATAGGTGATACTTTATTCAGACGGATACAGGAATGGTTCTGCAGGGCATTAAGTGCGTTCTGCAGGTATATTTCACGCTCCCCCATATTGGAGCCAAGTGATAAATATACACGGTGCCAGCCTCTTGTAAGTTCAACAGATACAGTTTCCATTGGCAGCTTTACAGGAGCCCAGGGCTTCTTTATTTCAAGGTGTATTTTGTGTAAGTGCGGTATCGTTGTGAGCAGATACTCCGCAAGCCTGCTTGCAGCCGTCTCAATAAGTTCATAGGTATCATTTGTCAGAAATTCTGCAATTTTTTCAGATGCCATTCCATAGTCTATGGAAGAATCAAGGTCTTCCGGTGTGTAGCCGGCATGCTGAAAGTCCTCAGTGAATACACGATGTCCAACTGAATTCCTAAAATCAGTATACAGGTCAGCGTTTATTATAAATTTCTGCCCAAGACGATTCTCCTCCTCAAATACACCATGATTGGCAAATACTTCAAGATTTTTTATATGAATTATGTCCATTTGTAGTACTCCTTCTGTGAAGAATATATTTCTATAGAATGACGTAGTGGTCAAAACATGCTAATTTAATGTACGAGTGTATAACGTATTATATTTATGCATATTATGCATTAAAGCTTTTTCCAATAACTGCTGCTGCCATCTTAAGTGCGCGGAAGTTCTCCTTAACATCATGTACCCTGAATATTGAGGCACCGCGCATAAGCCCGATAACGCTTGTGGCGACGGTTCCATCAACGCGCTCATCCCTTGGAAGGTCGAGTGTGAGCCCGACTACGGATTTTCTTGAGGTTCCAAGAAGAACAGGGTAACCCAGTGCACAGAGCTTGTCAAGCGTATTTATTGCAATCAGGTTTTGTTCCAGCGATTTGGCAAAGCCGACGCCCGGGTCAAGGATAATATTTTCCTTAGATATGCCGTGCTTTAACGCACAGTCGATGATAAGTCTGTTATCATCAAGATAATCGGTGATAAAGTCATTGTATTTATCTGATTTTCTGTTATGCATAAGACAGCATGGAAGACCGGATTTTGCGAGCAGCACAGCCATTGGCGATACAATGCTGCCGTCATCGGAGGTGCTTGTGTTGTGCATAAGCCCCCATATATCATTTATAAGGTCTGCACCTGCCTCAATTCCCGCTGCTGCAACACCTGCCTTGTATGTATCAAGTGATACAGGTATGTCAAAACGTGCTTTTACAGCTCTGATAACAGGCACAACGCGCTCAATCTCCTCATCATCAGATATCATCGTGTAACCCGGACGTGTGGATTCCCCACCGATATCTATAAGAGCAGCTCCATCCTTTATCATTTCCTCCGTATGAAAAAGTGCAGCATCAATATTATTGTAACGTCCTCCGTCTGAAAATGAATCGGGTGTTACGTTTAAAATGCCACACACATAGGCACTGTTTTCAAGGTCAAAATTCTTATTTCCGATAAGCATAAATATTCTCCTTAATGATTTATGAGACAAAAGAAATTAATTGTGCTCAGTATTTTATCATATTCAGTACTCTGTCCACAGCCGCACTATCGTTCTCAAAGGAACCTCTGCATACATAGGTCATTGTCCTGCTGCCCGGTTTTTTCACACCGCGCATGGTCATACACATATGTTCGGCCTCGATAACAACCATGACTCCATCTGCATGAAGATATTTCATAATAGCATCAGCAATCTGTGCGGTTAGGCGCTCTTGAAGCTGCGGGCGCTTGGCGTACTCCTCCACAGTTCTTGCAAGCTTGCTAAGACCTGCTACCCTGCCGTTTGAAATGTAGGCAATATGTGCCTTTCCGTAAAAAGGAAGCAGATGGTGTTCGCACATGGAGTAGAAGGTTATGTCCTTTTCAAGTATGAGCTGCCCCTTCTGCGCCGCAAAGGTTTTTGAAAGGATGTCGCGGACAATTATCTCATCATTATCCTTAGAAGCACTCTCATTTTTATCCGGAATATCCGGATATGAAGCCGATGCCCTGTATTGTGCGGTTCTGTCCTTGTCTATCCCGGCAAATATCTCCTCATACATACGCGCGATTCTGCCGGGTGTTTCAAGCAGCCCTTCGCGTGATATATCCTCACCGATTCCTTCAAGAATCAGTTTAACCCCATCCTTTATCTTTTCCTTATCCATTTGTTGTATGCCTCTCTTATCCGGTTAAGATGCGAAAGTGAGCCAAATGCAAGCACCGCCACATCACCGTTATTATAAGTAACTGCTCGTTCGACTGCTGCTTCGATATTACAGCATGCCTCGGCAATATTTTTCTTTTTATTTATATGCTCCGCAAGCTCCTCTGCCGGCATAGCCCGAAAATTGCCGGGAGTGGCTATTGTAAAAATATGGTCAGCCATAGGAAGCATAAGTTCGATTATTTTCTCATAGTTCTTGTCTGCGAACACACCCATTATGTATACCAGCCTGCGGCAACCAAGACTTTCGGCTGTAAAGTACTTAAGGACGGATGTTCTAAGCTGCCTTGCGGCGGGCTCATTGTGTGCTCCGTCAACAAAGAAGGGCGGCTGACTGCCGATAAGACTTAAGCGTCCAAACCACTGCGTAGCATAAATACCGTCCCTGATGTCTGAATAGGAAATATTATACCCCATGTCCATAAGTGCCTCAACACATGATATTGCAAGGCATGAGTTGATAATCTGGTAAGTTCCGCGTAGCCTGAGCCTGATAAGTCCTGCCCTTCTGTGGGTGTAGCATGTACAATCATCATCCCAAGGACATGAGGCGTAGCTTATGTTCATGGCGTCTGTCATATAATCTGATATTATAAGCCTGCTGCCGGTATCTGAACACTTGTTCCCAATAACATTCATCGCCTCACTTTCCTGTGTGGTGGTGATGACTGTTGTCCCAGGCATGATGATTCCTGCCTTGACTGAGGCAATCTCATTCAATGTATTCCCAAGTACACCCATGTGGTCTAAGCCGATTGACGTAAATACACAGCACAGCGGATTTGAACATACGTTAGTTGCGTCATATTCACCGCCAAGACCGGTCTCTAACACAACGAAATCCACCTTCTGTCTGTAAAAATACAGAAATGCCGCCGCAGTCTCAAGCTCAAAAGCGGTCGGCAGCCTTGAAGCAGACAGCTTCATAGCCTCAACTGCATCCGCAAGCTCTCCCATGATACCGGCAAAAGCATTTTCTGAAATATATTCACCATCAATCTGTATCCGTTCGAGATATGCGACAAGGGTTGGTGAGATATACCGTCCGACTTTATACCCGGCTGTGGTGAGGATTGTCGAAAGCATCGCAAGAGTCGAACCCTTTCCGTTCGTTCCGGCAATGTGTATCACCTTTAGTTTGTCCTGAGGATTGCCAAGATGACTCATAAGCTCACGCATGGTATCCACACCCATGATGCTGCCCGCCCTTTCTGCATTGTGGATAAGCTTCATGGCATCTTCGTAGCTTAATCTCATAGATCCTTAACCTCTATTTCCCTGCCGTCACGCCATATTCTCTCAAGGTCATAGAAAAATCGGTCATCCTTGGAGAACACATGCACTATAACGTCCGTATAGTCAAGTAGAATCCATGAGGCACTGCGGTATCCCTCCACATTCTTAGGCTCCAGTCCAAGCTTATACAGCTCTTCCTTGACATTGTCTGCAAGAGCCTGTACCTGATTGATATTGCTGCCGTTAGCTATCACAAAATAATCTGCGATAACGGATACCTTGCTGATATCAAGTATCTTTATATTTTCACCCTTCTTATCATCAAGGGCGCTGTAAATTATTTTCGTCAATTCCTTTGAATCCATAAATTACCTCCGGATAAATGTATTATTTAGCCTTGTAAATTATATTTTGGCTTTTAGGCTTTCATATGCCTTAACTGTTGTATCATCTATTGTTCCGTTTTTGGAGCGCACATATTCAATAGTGCCTTCAAGGATCTCGTAGGTGCACTGCCTTAAGTCCTTGAAGGCAAGCTCACGATAATAAGGAAGCCTCGGTGCCTTGTCGCGGTTCGGCTCTATATAATCAGCCACATACACTATCATATCAAGCAGATTCATATCGGGGCAGCCTGTTGTATGGCAGCGGATGGCGTGACATATCTCCGGATCCGTAACACCATGCCTGTATTCGGCATAATAGGCACCAACCTTCGCGTGCAGCAGATCCGGCTGACGTTTTTCTGCCTCACTTACCTCAATACCGAACCTGGCACATTTTTCTAAAAGACGTTCTCCGGAAAGATACTTTGCACAGTCGTGCAGAAGTCCCGCCATAAAAGCCTTGTCCATGTCATAGCCGTATCTCATGGCAAGTGCGGCGCTCGTATATGCTACACCCAGTGTATGCTCGTACCTTGAAGGGGTGAGCTTCTTCATAAGGTTTTTCTTTATAAGTGTAATCTGTTCGTTGTCCATTTTTGTCCTCGATTCTAATTTCTATTTATAATTACATATCAGACCCATTTCTTTTGCCGGTTCCTCATTGAGAACTTTAATCTTTATTTTCCAGATTTTACGATATTGAAGTAAACGATTGTTTAGTTCAGCCAATGGTCCGGCAAGCCATGCAATCTTCAACTTTATTTCACTCCAATCTCTTCTCTGTAAAGCTGGCGGAATGTATCCATTATTGTGTTGTGTTCAAGTAACTCAAATTCATCCGATGTCTCACACTGAATTTTATTTTCATCGTCTTTATATAAAGAAATATATTGTATTGCACTTTCTTTAGTACGTTTTATTTCAATATATTTGGATAAGAAATAATCATGTGTGGAGACAAAAATCTGCACTCCTTCACTTTCAAGCATAATCAATAGCTCGGCTAATACAGGGATATATTTGGGATTAATATTTGCCTCAGGCTCATTTTATTTCTGTTTACCAAGCGCCCTATGCTGGATTGATCCGGACGGAAAAGCATTGCAGTTTTATATGGAAAAGAAACATCATGCTTGGATGCCTGACATGCGGCATAAGCCAATTTCATAATATAGGTTTTTCCCATACCGTTTTCTCCTACTAAAATATTAAGTCCTTTGCTGAAAGGAATTGTAATATTTTCAAACACTGTAAAATTTTCAGCCTAAAATCTGGTCAATGGCATTATACTCACCTCACACATTTATTTTGAACCTGTCCCTTATTATATTACAAGATGACAGTTCTGTGAAGCAGATTTCTTTAATAATGTAAAAACCCATACAAAAAGGATGTCTCAAGTGTCATCAACTTTTCCAAAGGTACTAAATCACCTGTATTGTCTTCTTTATCAAGGGTAATACCCTTGATATTCGCCGGCGCTTTGCCCTCTTTCATAACCGGAACATAAAACTTAAAGGATATATTCTTAATCCAATTACCGTCCTCACGTCTTTCCGGAAAGATATCTATGTGGTCGATGAACGTCTGCATAAATTGCTTTCTCTCTACCTCTGATGCCATAGAATATAATTCATCAAAGTGTAAAAGAAATTCATAAATACTCTCGCTTGAAATCTGATTTCTACGCAAATAAGGATTGCCTAATCTGATAAGCAATTACGTCCTTTTCTCTTGGACTTCTTCCGGTGTTAACCGCATACTGATTCTTTGTGATTTCAAATTCCAGATCCACAGTGTCAGGATCACATTCATAAGATGATACCTATTCCCCGGCTTTTGTTTTTTCATCATTTTTCGCGTAATCAGTTATTTCCTTTAAGCACTGTCCCATGCTCCTGCTCTTTTGCAGATGCATGGGAATTAATCTCGTTGCCGCCATAGTACCGTTACCTCCTACTGAATCTTTGCAAGTTCAGAAAAAATATCGCGGAGCAACTTCTGTATTTCTCTCTGCCCCGCGGTAAGCTCTTCAACATCACTCTTATAAACAGCTCCAGTTTCGTTCGCATGTTTTGCAATCTGATTTATATTGTTGGAATTGATTCTTGCAAGCCTTTGAATCTCCTGCAAATCACCTAAATCAAGCTTTAAGATATATCCATCCATCGCCATTTTTCTTAAATATGCAGAAGAATGTTTGATTCCTGCCTCCTGCATTTTCTCACTGATACGGGCATATTCGCTTTCTGTAACTCTGAAATTAATCTGCTTCGTTCTATATTCCTTCATTTGTCATTTTCTCCCATTAATGATTTCTTTTGTCGTCTCCCCTCCTCAATTCCTGGCAGGTAACCTCTGGTTTCTTTAGCCCTGTGGACTGTTTTGGACTGTGCCGTTATCACGACCTTGGCTCGCTCACGGAATTCCGGTCATCGCTTAGCTTCCCCGAATCGGTATTGATTTGGAACGCTCATTTAATTTTGGTTTGTATAGCGATTTTCTCAAAAACCGAGGCCGTTTCCCGTATATCCAAAAAGTAGGATTTAAGGCAAAAAAATAAGAATTTCCACGCTTATGGGAATTCTTGCTGATTCGAACTGTTGTTCTGCTGTATAATGTGTCAGTAACCGTTTATAAATGAGATGAAAGAAGTGATATACATGAATTGCAAGCTAACGCTTGGAGAAAAATTAAAAGATTTAAGAACAGCTGCAGGACTATCTCTAATAGAACTTGAAGAAGCTACCGGGATATCGAAATCCGCGCTAGGCAGCTATGAAAGCGATGATACTAAGAAAGAAATCACCATATGAATTCAAAACCTTTACGGATATTCTTCAAAGATATTCAGATGCTTTTAAGACTCCTAAAGGCAATGGCAGGGGCAAGAAGAAATGATAAAAAAACAAAGGCACATTATACCTACTGTTGTAGATAAAATGTGCCTTTATAAAATCAAATAACAATTTCTATTCAGCAACATCAACAAACAATATCACCGGTGGAACTGGCTTTTCATAACCTTTCAAGAATAATCCACGCTCCCTCGCCTCATAAATCAAGGCGCTTGGAAAGTAACAGCAGGTATTTATGTATCGCAGAAAATCTGGCACATCGGCCTGTATCTGTTTTGGAACCATCACAGGATTTTTTATCATAGTAATGAATGAATCGTGGAATTCTGTACATAATACATCAGAATAAGCCCCCATAAGTTCATAGAACTGTTTCTTTTCATCCATACTAAGTATCGGAACGTTCAAGATCAATTTTCCGGTTGCTGATCTTTCTACAAAATCCAATTCAATAAACATATCGATATTTGCGAGAAGTTTTTGAAATATACCGGATAAGAAGCTTTCATTGTCACAATATACCGCATATAAGAATTTCATTACTGACTCTCTTGCATCACTCCAATTTCCTACACAATGATAAGCAGAATGCGTTTTTCCCAAAGCTTTCGTATCATAATCATACAAGCCAATCGTACGCGCTCCAAGCAGATTCTCATAGTTTCCACCTGCCTCACCGCTAATACCATATTCACTCTGAGGACTCTTGTCATAATCATAATTTGCAGGATAACGAGTTCCCATAGCATACCATCTGCCACCATTTTTTCTGTCCGGATAATCATACTTCGAACCGTTTCCGGCAACCTCATCCCTGACTCTTATCACAGCTCTGTAAACAGAATGTAAGACAAAATATCCCTCCAATTTCATAGCTTGTGATGAATTCTGCTTCTTATAATAAGCCGACAATCTTAATTCTCTTAGTCCTTCTTCAACATGCTTCCAAATCTCTCCACATAAGTCACCAGCCAGTTTCTTTTGCAATTCTAGTGTATTTGTCGAGTCCTTTTGATTGTAAATAATAAAATCTGTAAATACCTTATCTCCAACCTTCTTCATCAGTTCGCCTTCAACAAGGCGCTCTACAACAGGTTCAATATATGCAGTAGATATTCCGATTGCATCCGAAAGTTCCGGTATCGTAACCGGCTTTTCATATGCCAAGATCAATAAGTTCATTGCAATTTTATCATTGTTCACCAGCGAGTGTGGCTGATCATTCAATCCAATGTATCCACTGGTTGAAATCCATAAATCCTCAGGTTCAAAACTCTGCTTTTCATATTTTTCCATAGCTAATTCCTTTCTCAATTTATCCCTGCCTAGTCTAAGGCGGCTTTTTACCGTGTTCTCAGGCAGTGATAATTCATCCGCGATTTTCTTTACTTCCTGTCCATGAAAATAATGTCTTACAACGATTTCACGGTATAGCTTTGTCAGATGTGCAACGGAGCGTCTGAGATTTTCCTCTTCCGTCAATCCATCTTCATCTACATCTGTTGCCTGATTATTTACTTCTTCCATCGCGACATCGAAATCCATCCCATAAAATTCTAATGGTTTACGGTATTTTTCACGTAACAGGTCATAATATTTTCTGTTTAGAACTGTGCACAGCCAATTTCTGGCATTATTAATATCCACGCCTTTCCTTATGGCATGTAATCCGTCCAATATTGTCTCTTGTACAAGATCCTGCGCATCCTCCCAGGAATCACATTTACTTACGGCTATATGCATCAAGTAATCAGCTTGTGCCAACATTTCTTCTATTTCCATTAGAGTCCCCCAATGCTGTATTATTATCACAGATAAAAATATCTGTTTTGAAGCTTCACCCTATAGTCGCGTGAAATCGAAAAAGGTTCACTGCTTTTTATAAAATAATTTACGGCAGCTTGATTTACAGGCCGCCGCTATATCAAAAAGCTACTACTTAGTGACAATATGAATATGCTGAAACTTTTGATAACTATTGCTTAACATTAATATCATTAATTATGTTAAGCATTTTTCTTTGCGCTTCGCTGATATCGTCAACATTCCCCTGCACATTTTGCAAAGTTTCAGCAATAACACCAATCAATCTGTCTGATAGATTCTGCAATAAACGAATTCGTATTTCTTTGGATGTACCAGCCAAAGCTTGGAGGAATTCATCGTTTTCCATCTGCCTAAGCATCATCTGAATATGATAATCATCTGTATTAAGCAGAGAATCTAATACCCCTGTATCCTCTACTCCGATATCCATGAGCGCTATTTTTTCTATTTGCTCATCTCTCGTTAACTGTGCCTTCTTCAGAATAAGCCCGGCATATTTTCTGCCTAGGAATGAACTGATAACGTCCTTCACTATCTCTTCGTTCTCTCCGGAAAAAATCAGTACAATCACCTCGCAAATCATGTTCGCTGTTCTTGAATCCTTTTCAGCTTCTGCATAACGTACAAGATACGGCTTGCAGTCCATAGGCGTTATCTGCTTGTAAAATCCATCCAATAGGAAATAAACAGCAAATTTGCAGTAAATAACTGCCATCTTTATGTATTAAGCATAATACAGTTAGTTCTACTTGTTCTGTACGCATAATTTGCCGCTGTCCTCCTCTACTATTTGTTTTATTTCATATCTGATCTATCAGAATACCATTTAGGGACAGTATTTTTAAAATCATTGAAATTAGTCATAGAATTTCTTGCTCTTCTTACCATTCCATCAATTTCATCCTGTCCAAACTTCTCGGCCCACTTAATGGAAAATAATGATGCCTGCGCCACATATACCGCATTCGCCGTCCAGAAATCTTCAGGAACATCGTCATTAAAATAAGAATCAATCTGTCCTATGCAATACGGAACGCTTATCTCTACACCAAAGCTTTCAAGCTTGTAAAACTCCTCATAGGGATCTCCCACTTCCCATCTGTTGAAATCTATTACACCAATATTCCCGTCAGGCATATAAATCAAATTCCCCGGATGGAAATCCCCATGCATATACACTGGCGTTTTATTCCAAATAGAATTGATATTATCTTTTACATATGCTACAGCTATCTCGTCACCGGATATTCTCACATCCGATTCTTCATAGCGTGCCAACTGCATCAGCTTTTTCTCGCGCTTCGTTGTTGCAGGAACATCTGCCGAATCAAGAGGTATTGAGTGTATCTTTCTGAGAATTATTCCCGCTTGACGACCAAGCTTATACTGTTCCTGTTCTGATAGCTCCGGCAGCACTTCTTCCAAGTCACGACCTTCTATCCAACTAAGCAGCATATATACATTCTTATCTTCGTTACAGGTTCCGAATTCTATCGGCATAGACATACTGATACCAAGCTGAGAATATTTTGTAATAATTTCATATTCTTTCTTTTTTGTTTCATATTCCTCAATGTCTGAAATTCGCAGAAGCTGAAATTCTCCGTTAGCCGTTTCGACCAAATATTTTTTATCACTAGACCAGCCCTTAGAAATCAGGGTGATATTCTTCCAGTCTTTGCTTATTGCAATATTCATAAACATAAATTTCACCTGCAATTGTCGCGTTACAAGAGCTTCTATAGCGTTAATCACGTTATTCACCGCGCGCTCCAGGAAACCCTCATATTCTTCTCTGGAGAAGCCCACAAAAGGATATCTTCCCTCTTCCAATGTTGGCATGTAATACATCATCTTAACCTTCATGGGTATAGCCCCTTTGGGAAGATAATCAATATAATCCGGAAACTCTTCAAGTCCTTTTATTTCAGTAAAGTATCCGGAATCAGGATGTTCATCCAAATATTCACGTTCAATCACGAAGAAGTTCATTCTCTCCTCACGATTCGGCATAAGTTTCTTAAAGCAATCCCAGTTTTCTTCTAGTCCATCTGCCAGGTCACATAATTCCGGTATTTCTTTAGCACGTTTCCACGCAGCTGCAACGCGCTCATCATCTCTTATTGTCCTTTGAAGCTCTGCATCTGTTATTAAATGGGCATAATATCCTAATAAAAACGAGAGTTCTTCTTTTGTTTTTATCGAACCCAAGCGAGCTATTATGTATTCATCGTAAAATCTGACACAATCGGTTGCTTTCTTTCTATTGTCCTGCATCCAATGTGTCACTGCTCTGGGTGGTGTAAACTCTGTCCAATCTTCATTCGGAATATTTGCCCCTAAGCTCAGTCAAATCCATATCCTCCAAAGAGAAATCCACTTTCACTTTTCTGAAATTATCCTTGTCGACCACTCCCTTGGAAAGTAAAACAACCGTCTCCACGCTCATAGTGAAAACATCCCATCAGATATTATTAAAGCTGTCTTAAATCATTCTCTATATTTATGAATGTCTACATATACAGCCTATTTTCAACAATATACTCATATACCGCCTCAGGAACCATGTAACGCGCGGAGGCTGGTTCGCCCGCAAGCCGTCTCCTTATATCGCTGGAGCTGATTTCAAGCTGCGGGGTATCGACAAGGTATATTCTTGCACCGAAGCTGTCCTCAAGCTGCCTTTTGACCATCTCAAGCTTATCATCAGGAATATTGTTCCTGTCGGCACATACAAGAGCCGTGTGCTCACAGATAACCTCCGGATGATACCATTTGTCAAAATTGATGAGTGAATCGGCACCCATGATGAAGAAAAATTCATGTTCGGGGTACAGCTTGTCAAGCTCCGTCATTGTTATGGCGGAATAGCTAGGTCTCTCCTTTTCAAGCTCATAAGTGAACAGCTCAAAATCAGGATTGTTCTGTATTGCAAGCTCTACCATGCGCTTCCGGTTGTCCTTATCTAATATCCTGTTATTCTTGTGCGGTGGGTCACCTGCCGGCATGAACCATATCTTATCAAGCTTCAGCAGCGTGAGTGCCTGCTGTGCAATGATAAGGTGACCTGTGTGTATCGGGTTGAAGGTTCCACCCATTATTCCTATACGTGACATACTATAATCTCCCCTGCTGCTGTTCATGGCATTTCAGCATAGTTGAACAGTACACAAGCTATACTGAACAATAGCCAAGCAATGTTGAGCTATTGTAAAAAATGATAATTACGTATCGCTGTAATGATATCGGCATGCCAGAATATATACATTGCCGCTATCAACTTTATATATCAGTCTCTCCTTATCATTTATGCGTCTGCTCCAGAAACCGACAAGATTTCCGGTTAAGGGTTCAGGCTTTCCTATTCCCACATTGCCGTTTCTGCAAATATCTTCTATAAGATTATTTATCTTTTTTAATGTCTTTCGATCCTCTGTCTGCCAGTAGACATAATCCTTCCATCCGTTATCCGTAAATATTTTATTCATCAGTATTAACCTCTGAAAGATTATGAGCAGATATTTTTCCGTTCTCCAACTGGGCTTTAGATTCCATGAGCCAGTCGTAGTTAGCCTTATTTCCCATGACATAGGCATTTTCCATCAGGTTATTATAGGCTTCCTCCGAAAGGATGACAACATTCTTATTATCTTTTCTTGTGACAATCATTGTTTCGCAATCATCGGTGACCTTATCCATGTAGGTTTTCATATTATCACGAAGATTCGTATAGTTTACAGCCAGCATAACAAACACCTCCATTCTCAATTGATTACTTTTGGCGGTATATACATTCTATTGCTTACATAGTTATCTCTTATATTTATAGTATAAAGTACAGAAAACTGTACGTCAAGTAGCTGCTGAAAAATTAAATATTATTTACTAGATTACAGCCAATAGAGTTACAGGCAGCGGTTAAGTTGACTGCAAATATCCGTTTTAATTTATTATATGAAATCAGGGGCAAAAAATACTTTGCGCCCGGATTGATTCATTATATATAATTATATTTTTTCCTGTAAACCACCAAAAATATCACCGAGATGATAAGCGCGAACACCTCAGCAATCGTAACCGACCACCATATTCCGTCAAGCTCCCAGATTAATGGCATAATAAGCACTGCCGCCATTTTGAAGATGAAGGTACGCAGAAATGATATCGCCGCGGATACACCGCCGTTGTTCAGAGCGGTGAAGAAGGATGAGGCAAATATCGTAAAGCCGCTGAAGATGAACGCAAGCGAGAATATTCTGAAAGCATGCTTTGTCATGGCGAACAGTTCCGGGTCATAGCCCACAAATATTTTTGAAAGCGTTCCGGCAAGTGTAAATGCAAGCACCGCCATGATGACTCCGGCAATTCCCATAATTATATTGCTCTTTTTGAACATGTTCCTGAGCTCATCGTTGTTGTCGGCACCATAGTGGTAGCTGATAATAGGCGCCCCGCCCATGGCATATCCGATAAACATTGCAATAAAGATGAACTGGACATACATAAGGACACCATTTGCGGCAACACCGTCTGAGCCGGCATATTTAAGAAGCTGGAAATTATATACAATTCCGACAATGGATGAAGCTGTGTTTGACACAAATTCAGAGGCACCATTCCAGCAGGCGCGGGCAGTGCTCTTTATCTCAAGCTTTGTGCGCACCATTTTGAGCAGACTGTTGTTAGGACGTATAAAGTATATCAACGGGATAATACCGCCTACAACCTGGCATAAGCCTGTAGCAATTGCGGCACCGGCAACACCCCATTTTAACACACCGACCAGCAGCGCATCGAGCACCATGTTCGTAAGACCGGCAGCAACGGTGGTCACAAGACCAAGGTGCGGCTTCTCAGCGGTTATAAAGAAACCCTGAAAGGCATTCTGCAACATGAATGCAATATTAAATATCATCATTATTCTGCCGTATATCACACAGTCGGTGATGATTTCACCTTCCGCACCGAGCCATATTGCTACCGGGCGCATGATAAAACAGGCTATGAGTGAGATTATGGCACCGACAATGGCAGTTCCCGCTACTATCATTGTAAAGTACTCATTGGCTCTTTCCTTCTTTTTTTCACCCAGAGTCATTGCGACAAGCGCGCTTCCACCGGTTCCGAACATGAAGCCGACACCGCCGAATATCATAAGAAACGGCATTATAAGGTTGATGGCTGCAAAGGCATCCTTGCCTACGAAATTAGAGACAAACAGACCATCCACAACACCATATATAGATGTGAATACCATCATCACTATCGATGGAAACACGAAGCGCAGGAGCCTCCTGTATGTGAAATGGTCGGATAACTGGATTTTCATGGTTTTAACTCCTTTTTAACTAAAAATACTTAATAAAATTTCTTATTGTGAATATAAATTACTCTCTGATAATATGTGTTGCCTCATTTAAAAGACGAGTGAATTTATCGAGCGCCGATATGAGAGCTTCCTTCTCCTCGTCCGTCATACCGTTGAGCGCGGCATACTCTGCATGTCGAACCTTTACGATGGTTCTGCTTATTAGTTCCTTTCCGGAAGCTGAGAGCATTATCTTCTTACTCCGCCCGTCACTGCCGGGAACAAGGCTGATAATGCCGTCTGCTTCAAGCTTTTTGAGTGATGAGTTGATTGTCTGCTTTGGAAAGCAGGACATTGAGCAGATTTCACTCTGGGTTATTCCATCAGAATAATCGTACAGCATATATAATGTCCAGAAAGTGCTGTCGGACATTCCAAGAAGCTTGCCAGCCTGCTGGTACCAGTCATCGTTTTCCTTTAATCTGTGGTTCAGAAGCCAGAGATATTTGTCATTGTCCATGGAAAAAGTTCCTCCTTTTATTTCAAAATTCGAATATGCAGGTTCTATACATCAGGTAATGGAATGATTTTATATAAAACAAAAGTCCGAAATCAGACTTTGTACAGTATAGTCCGATTTCGGATGGTTGTCAAGCTGGGAAAATAAAAAATGCCGAAGCATTTGGCTAAGGCATTTTTAGGAACGGTTATTTTAGTTGCTTTCTGAATAGAGAATAATATAAATTCAAATCATTTGGTTCAAATTGAATATTTTTTGGCAGAAGAGAGAGTAATTTATCTTTCTGCGATTCAATCTCAGGATATTTCTCATATGAAATATAATTGATATCCAGAAACTCTTTAATCATTTTTAGGGCTTTTGCAGCCTTGTCGCGTTCAACGAAAAAATCCATGTTATATCTTGTCTGGGCTTCCCATGCTGTTAGTTTTTCTGTGTTGTCATCAATCCATTCGGTGATTGTAATGCAGGCACCATTGTTCTTGCACATTCGCACCAATTTGGAAATATCGTGCGTTGATGGCACGATGACACCCACAAATTCAAGATGGCATTTTAAAACCAGTTCCACAACCTGTTGTAAGCTGTATGCCACAGTGTTCATTGTGTATTCGTCAGCCTGCCCTGCCTGATATTCGCGTACAGCAGTCTTGTATAAAGACAATGCCATTTTAAAATATCTGATATCACACATGTTTATCTGTCCTCCTTGCTATCTTCTATCGAACAAAATAATGCCGTCCCTGTCTATCGACCTATATATTCCGGATGTTTTGGAGATATCATATATTAAATCGACATCTGAAAGTACGTTATCAGGAATAGCCGGAATATTATTGTAATCTCTTAGTTCAACATAGATATCAATATCACTATTGGAATGACACACCATATTGACTGTGCTTCCGAATATCACAAGAAGGAGCACGTTGTCATCCTGTATCATGCTGTCATAGATAATCTGGATGTCCAACTGCTTTAATGGGTGCGTATATTTGGCAAGAGGATAAGTCACTCCTGCTTTTACAGGTAACTGCGCATGATTTTCAAGGTCATTCATAGAAAGCTCCCCTTTTGATAATATTATGCACTTATAATTTTAGTATTGTTGGGCTGGAACGTCAAGACAGTAAATGGGATGAATTTATATCTGTAAACAATTTAACCCCTGTGACTTCCTGTAGGCGTCCTTGAGGCTGATATTGTTTTTTTGAAACTGTTGTTCATCCATGTACAATTCTTCCGCATTGTCACAGTAGAAATATTCGGCTTCATAAATGACCTTTACGTCTCACTTCTGTTAGGCAAACGTCGTTCTTTTAGCAAACTTAGCGGCGTTAAAGGTGATCTTAGAATCATTCTTAAGAATATACAAGAGATAATATATGATTTGACAAACTGCAAATAAAAAAGCTGTAAAACAAATGTAACCTTGTTTTACAGCTTTTTAGCTATATTATAGCAATATTTTATTTATTGAAGTTTTTTGAGGTATTCCTCCACATTTATATATGTGACGCCGCAAGTGTCACTTGTACTGTTCTTTACATTTGCAGGAGGTGTGGCTGCGCCGCGATAGATAACATATTTCCCGGTTATATCGCCGTAGCGGAAGGAGGCTTCAGAACATTTCTTTTCATCTATAAGATGTCGGAACTGTTCCTTTGTCCGCTCTGTGCTGTGCTTTATTTCGTATAGCTCACAATTTCCTTCGTCCGGATTAAAAACAACCATGTCAAATTCTCCGACGGCAAACTGCAGCTTGAAAACTTCACAGTTTTTCCTGCTTAGCTTAGTCTCAAGGAGAACGATATCCTCCATCATGCGACCCTTTATCTCATCAAGTATGCGTTCAGTGACACGGTTTCTCTCCGGCAGGGACAGATTGCGGAAGCGCTCATCCTGCATGAGGGATTTAATCAGGGCTTCCGCCTGCGAGTATCTTATTCCCGGCTGTGAAAATACGGTTCGCGTATCTTTTCTGTTGAAATCCGTCATCCAGCGGGTTTCAATCTCAACGGTGAGGTCAAGCAAATCTAAATACTCCTTTATCTCAACGCGGTGTTCGTCAAGAAGCTCAACGCTCTGCTCATCCTTGTTCTTGATTTTCAACAGGTTCTTGAGGATGTCATTAACCCTTGCGATATCTATGTTGTCCAAGATATCGTTAGGATTCTGCCTGTCCTTTCTCAGATTTCTTGCGGAAATGCCAAGGTCGTTTGACTTAAAATCCCTTGTTAGAACTTCGAGCGTGAAGCGGTGGTTGATGTCCTCAACTATCCGGTTGATGGCACTTGTCAGCTCATTCTTATCATATAATTCCTTAAGTGACCGGAAATGTCCTTCATTCTGGTAGTTTTTAAGGGAGTGTTGTATGTTGCGTGCAATTGCACTGTCAATATATTCATCGGTACTCTTTTTGGTGGCAAAAATCATTGAGTCATCGTTATAATAAGTCCCACCGCGGCTCATGGTTCCGCCGTATCGAATGTAATTGTCTATCCCAGCAATGCCCAGTACCGTTTCAAATTCACGGTATGGAATGAAGGTTGTATGTGACATAATGCAACGGTCATACAACTCTTCATCCTCCGTGAAGATAAAACCCAGAGAATCCGTTCCGGACAGGACAATTTTCATTCCGCTGGCAGCATATATATCTGAGAACAATGCGGCACCTTCTATGAAATCATCAAGTAAGGTCACTTCATCGATAAATACATATCGGTATCCGCCATCTTCAAGGCATTTTAAATCATGGTTCAAATCGCTCAAATGCTTGTTGTCCTGTATCTGCAAAAAAGCAGTCCGGCTGCGCATTGCTTCGTCCATCTCTGAGATAATCTGCCGGATTAGTGTTGTCTTGCCGGTGCGTCTCAGCCCATACAAAATATATACCCTGTCGCAGGTATCGCCGTATATATAATCCTGTAACTGTCTATAACATTCCCTTTTCTTATATGTTGAAACAGGCTTGACAAAATCGTCCAGCTCACGTCCGGTTCTGGCGATACAGCGGAATGAGCCAGAGGTGTTGTTGATGCTACTATGCGTGCCGTATCCTGCCTGAGCTTCCTTAAGAATACTCTGATAGCCTTTGCGGAGCGCAATCTGTTCGGACAGTGCGTCAAGTTCATCTGCCTTTACACGCCTTGAGCGCTGTCTGCCATCTTCACGCCACTGGTAATATGCATATTTTCTACCATTTATCTTCTTGTAAGTGATACCGCCTGATGGCAGAGAAGCGATTTTCTCCTTCAGTCTGCTGTAATTCTCATCAGTCATTGATAGCACCTCCTCAAAATAGTATTCCCTCGACAATTACATTTTAACTTTTTTAACTTCTAATGTAAAGATAAAAAGTTAAATAATAACTATTTGATAATGCAGTTTAAAACCTCATCCGCCGTCTGTCTCCACTGCTTCTCCTGGGAAATTTTAATTTTACATTTTATGCAAGTAAATCCCCATCCATATTGTTGACACAATATAAGCGGGGATTTACTAAAAATATATAGTTATTAAACGTATTCAGTTAAAAATTATTCAGTAAAATTATCTAGGAAGCTCAATCTTCCTATTCTTCTTGTCCGGTGCCTGCTTGTAGAGCACAATCTTCTTGCCGATAACCTGTACGATCTCGGAATGTGTGCGCTCGGATACGATCTGTGCAATCTCGTTAGGGTCGTCAAGACAGTTCTTGAGAACGCTGACCTTGATTAGCTCTCTCTTGTTGAGAGCCTCATTTAGAGCTTCGGTAAGCTCAGGTGTGAGGGAGGACTTGCCAATCTGGAAAATAGGGTCAAGATTCATCGCTAAGCCCTTTAAAAAAGCGCGCTGCTTGGTTGTCATCATATCTATGGTTCCTTTCCTTTTAAATTATTTTATAACACTGGTAATATTTTTAAATATATCGGTAATTATATAATTTCTTCATATTGCAGAAACTGACATATTAACATGCCGATATACGCATAGTTTTACGAAATATAAAGGCATAAAATAAAATATCTGTCTTTGAAGAAATTTTAAATATAAACAAATTATTAGAAGTAGAAATCAAACTCCATATACTCTCCGAGTCGGACCGTATCGCCCTCCTCTATGCCCATCGCCGTGAGCTGGTCGATAATGCCGTTCTCCTTCAGGAAGCGCTGGAAGAAGGCGAAGCCCTTCTCGTCGTCAAGGTTCGTGTAGCCGAGCATTCTGTCAATTTTCTCACCCTCGACAACGAATACATGGTTGGTCTCCTTGTATACGTTGAGCGAAGCTTCCGTATCATACATCTCCTCAGGGAAGTACTCTCTCTCGAACACAACCGGCTCCTTGTCAAGGCTGTCAAGCATCTTCTTGACCTTGTATAAGAGCTCCTTGACACCCTTTCCAGTGACTGCCGATATAGGGTATACTTCTATGCCCTGAGGCTCGAATTCGTCCTTGAGACGCTGCACAGGATCCTCTGAGCCGTCACCTGTGTAGATTGCATCAATCTTGTTGGCTGCGATAATCTGTGGACGCGATAGAAGCTCAGGATTGTAGGCCTCAAGCTCTGCGTTGATTGTCTTGATGTCCTCAACAGGGTCACGTCCCTCAGTGCCTGCTGCGTCCACAATATGGATGATAACCTTGGTTCGCTCTATATGGCGGAGGAACTCATGTCCTAAGCCGATGCCCTCAGATGCGCCCTCGATAAGTCCCGGAATATCCGCTATAACGAAGCCGTCCGTACCCTCAAGGTCAACAACACCAAGGTTAGGGTTCAGTGTTGTGAAATGATAGTTGGCAATCTTAGGCTTTGCGTTGGAAACGCGGGAGAGAAATGTCGATTTACCCACGTTAGGGAAGCCAACAAGGCCTACGTCAGCGATTACCTTGAGCTCAAGGCGCACTGTAAGCTCTTTCGCCTCCTGTCCCGGCTGTGCGTACTTAGGAACCTGCATGGTAGGTGTTGCGTACCACTTGTTGCCTCTTCCGCCTCTGCCACCCTTTAAGATGATCTCGCGGTCATTGCCGTTGCTCATGTCGGCTATTACCTTGCCTGACACGTCATCGTATATTACGGTGCCCTCAGGAACCTTGATGATTAGGTCAGCACCGTCCTTGCCGTGGCATAATGCCTTGCCGCCCTCGGCTCCGCTCTCAGCCACGTACTTTCTTATATGTCTAAACTCATTCAGAGTATTAAGTCCTCTGTCAACCTCGAATACTATGTCGCCGCCTCTGCCGCCGTCTCCGCCGTCAGGACCGCCCGCCGCAACGAAAAGCTCACGTCTGAAGCTTACATGGCCGTCGCCGCCCTTGCCTGATTTAATAAAAATTGTTGCTCTGTCTGCGAACATATAATGCACCTCTTTCCTCTGGTATCTGCCTTGCATATAAATTATCTGAAGCCGGTTATTCCAATCAGAACCGGCATATAACCTATGCAAAAATTAACATCTGTCTTTGAAGAAAAAAGGCTTCAAACCAAAATGATTTGAAGCCTAAAGTTACTAGTTGTTTGACTCAACCGGGTATACAGAAACCTGCTTTTTGTCTCTGCCCTTTCTCTCGAACTTAACAACGCCGTCAACAAGAGCGAATAATGTGTCATCACCGCCGATGCCTACGTTGTTGCCTGGATGAATCTTGGTACCACGCTGTCTGTAGAGAATGTTACCGGCTAAAACGAACTGTCCGTCAGCTCTCTTAGCACCTAATCTCTTAGACTCGGAATCTCTTCCGTTCTTTGTAGAACCAACACCCTTTTTATGAGCGAAAAACTGAAGGTTCATTCTTAACATGCTTACACCTCCTCGAATGTAATGGATATATACTTCTTATTCTCATTTCTTATGTTGGTTATGCCTAACACGAAGGAATTCAGCAGAAGCTGAGACTCCCTGCCGTAGCCAGGCTCCAACGAAAATGTAATCACGGCATTCTTCTCATCCTGCGTCCCCGAGAAATCATCCTCGGTGAGCTGCTCAATGGAATTGATGGTGTTAAACACCAGTGCCGAAATCGCTGCACAGACAATATCTCTTCCTGCCCTTGCAAAGCCCGCATGGTCCTCGCATCGAAAGCCTGTGATATCGCCCGTCTTATTCTTATAGACTGTTATCTTAGTCATCGGATATTCCTAATTAAGCGTTGATCTTCTCAATCTTAACCTTAGTGAATAACTGTCTGTGACCGTTCTTCTTGTGGTATCCGGTCTTTCTCTTGTACTTGTAAACGATAACCTTTCTGTCCTTGCCCTCAGCAACAACGCTTGCTGTAACTGTAGCTCCGGCAACTGTTGGATTACCAACCTTAACATCAGCATCATTTACTAAGAGTACCTGGTCAAATGTAACTGTCTCGCCAACTGCGTTTCCGAGCTTCTCAACCTTGATTACATCGCCCTCAGATACCTTGTACTGCTTTCCACCTGTTGCAATAATTGCGTACATTAGTGTTCCTCCTATATCATTACTCGCCAGTTATGGTGCGTTCGGATAAAATCCGTACAAACTTATAACCTCACTGTGCGGCACACTTGATTATGATAATATTTTACCTGCGTTTTGTCAATACTTATTTTGAAGTTTTTTACAGTTTTTTTCTTAAATGTATTTTATGCCTGCAGCCTTTTTCTGAAAAAATATCTTCCTATTTAATATTAAATCTTCCTGCCTGGTTATTGTTTACACCTCAATAACCGGATTCATTCTGAAATATTCAATGAGAAGCTCAACCATCTCAATGTTGATTTCTTTTGCGATGGTACATTCCTTGTACATCGGGTACTCGCCTGCCCCGCTTGCGCGGTAGTTGTTAAGACATAGTGTGAGCATCTGTTCATCCGTCACGGGCTTTCCCTGATATTCAAGCTTCACTATTCTGCTGCCGATTGGCTTTGATGGGTCGATTCTATAATCAACACCCGCAAAATAGTCGTAGTTGTAGTGTTCAACCTTAGGACTTAAAAACTTGTCCGATATTGTGAGCTTTCCGTCAGAATCGTAGGCAAAGTATTCAGCACTTCGTTCCATGGCAAGCTTAAGGTTCTTACCTGATATATTAAATACAACCAGTGTGTTCGGGAAAGGATATGTTGCGATAATATCCCTTGTACTTACCTTCTCCTTAAAGCCCGCTATGTCATTGGCAAGTCCTACTGCCGATACCTGTGCTCCCGAAAAATAGAGCTGGACTTTGTTGATGAAATCCGCTATCGGAGTTCCGTTATAAGCCATATCAAGCTTATCTGACGGAAGAAGTGCACGGCTGAGAGTTCCGATCGGCTGGTTTAACCAGTCCTGAACCTTGTTCTCGTAGAACATATATTTCTCATAGAGAGGTTCAACCTTTTCTATGCTGTCAGTATTATTTTCGTCTTTTGAGACAGTAACGGTTACTGCTGTTTTTGCAAGCTTATAATCTGCCTTGATTTTTTCAGAAGTTACCATAATATTGTTATTGTCAACTACATCTATCTCTATAAGATGGTACTCCTTGGCGGCGTCGAGCGGCTGGACAACATAAGTCCTGTGTCCTGTCTTGGAAGTTATGAAACGTCCGTCAACGGACATGTGCTGATGACCTGTGAGCAATACATCAAATTCAAGCTCCTCACATATCTTATACCCAACATTCTCGGTAGACTCGGTAAGTCTTCTGCCGGTGTCAAGGTCAGCCTCAAAACCGCCGTGATATATGCATATATTAATGTCGGTCTTTCCCTTAAGCTCTGAGAGTGCCTTTTGTGCTTCGATGAACGGGTCAACAACCTGTACACCCACAAGATTCTCCTTCTTCTCCCACACGTTCACATAATCGGTCACAATACCGACAATACCGACGCGGAGCCCGTTAGGCATAACCTTAATCTCGTAAGGATACAGATGGTTTCCTGCGTCATCAAGCACGTTCTGGCATACACAGTGTCCCTTGTGATTGTCGCGGTACTCCTTCTGATACTCAAGACCGTAGTTGAAGTCGTGATTTCCCAGTGTGTAATAGTCATATCCGCAGTCGTTCATGATGTCTGCGAGTATCTTAGAGCTCTTCGGCACATGATTCGTAAAGTATGAAAAGGCATTGCCCTGAAGCACATCTCCTCCGTCAATTACGAGCGTGTTCTCGTCCTTTTCCCAGTTGGGAATACATGAGAACAGACCGACATTCTTCGGAATCAGGTCGCCGTAGGTTGTCGGGTAAAAATAACCATGTGTGTCAGATGTAAAATATATTTTAAGCTTTCTGTTATCCATTATTAACCTCGTTTCTGTATTGCATTACTTTATGATATGGCTCTTTATCTTTCCAATCGAGATATATCTGTCGAGCACATAGCGGATGTCGGTATTCTCTGGGGCATCCGTCACGGGAAGCCCGGCAGCAGTAAGTGAAAATGAGCCGTCCTCGTAATCCTCTCTTATATAGTGGTCGGAATAGTACTCCATCTGAGCAGGCTTCGCATCCCAGATAATTCCCTTAACCTCGTCAAGCGTACAGCCCGGAAAATTGACGTTCCATATCTCGCTTGTCGCAGGCATATTGTCTAAAAGCTCCTTTGTTATCGGAAGTATGTACTCATCAACGACATCGTATATATCATTCATTTCCTTTGAGAAGGCGATGGCAGGAATTCCGGCAGAGAGAGCCTCCATTGCCGCTCCGACCGTTCCCGAGTAAAGTATGTCATAGCCGCAGTTGTAGCCGTAATTGATTCCTGAAAATACAATGTCGGGTCTTTCAGGCATAAGGTGATAAAGCGCAGCCTTTACACAGTCCGCAGGTGTCCCGCCCACGCTGTAAGCCTGCACCGCCGGTACGGGAAAATCGATGCGCTTAACCTTCATATCGCCGCGCACGGTGATTTTCTGTGACATGGCACTGCACTGGTCATCGGGTGCGACAACCCACACCTCACCGAACCTGGCGGCGAGCTGTGCGAGCCTCTTTATTCCTTCGGACGTGATTCCGTCATCATTTACAACTAAAATTCTCATATTATCCTCATTTCATTTCTGATTTGTATTTTTACGTGTTGCCGTTAATTGTACAATATTTTGGGAACAAATTCAACTAATCCAATTAATAACTTCTCGTTCCATCCGTTCAAAATATTCCGTCATAAAAAAACAGAAGCAGTTGTCCAAAATTTTGAGACAACTACAAAAGGTTTATCGGAAAGCAAGCCTCATCTGGTGCCACACGGCATTTCCGTGGGTGGACTTGTCGGACACGCCCTCATCCACAAAACCGAACCTGGCATAGTACGGAATGAGCTTCTGCTTGCAGGTCAATACAAGTCCCGCTCTGCCCTGAGTTTTCGCATCATTGATGGCATATCGGATTAATTCACCCGCGTACCCGTTTCTTCGGTATTCAGGGAGCGTATTTACGCCGAATATCATTTGCCATAACCCGCTTTCATTGTGCATGTATGCCTTTTCGTACATCTCATCCGTCAGATCGGGCTCATCCGTGACAAATCCATCAACGAAAGCAATCAGCTTATCCTCATCAAACATAAGCCAGAAATGATTGCCATAATATTTTATTCTTTCCTCGAACGATTCTCTTGCTGCGGCTTCGGCAGCAGGGAAACATTCGGCTTCCACCGCCGAGACGGCATCAAGGTCTTTTATTGCTGCATATCTTATTTCCATGACAGTGCTCCTTTGTAAATGATATTCGCAATCCGCTTCGCGGCCTGCTCACATGACCTCATATACGATATATTCATGGTCAAATTCATAACCCAGCTTTTCAGCAAGCTGGACGGAATTTATGTTTTGCGCATCCCAGCTAGGGTAAAGTCCCTCGTCCAGACAATTTAATATCAGTGCCGAGCAGGCTATGGTCGCAAGATGCTTTCTTCTTTCGGCTTGGATGGTATCGACCTCAATTTCTATGCCCTCGTTGTAACGTGTATATGATGACGCACCGGACACGATTTTTCCGTCTTTTAGGATAACTATTCCTCTGCCTAACCGCAGATATTTTTCCCTGCTCCCGAAAGCCGACACAAAATCCTCCGTAGCAGGGCTTTCCAGACATTGCTCATAAATATCCGCATCTATTTTTCTCAATTCATAGCCGGCAGGCAGCTTCAGTATTTCATTTTTTAACATTGTCCTGTCAAATGCGGTTCCTTTTTTTATTGCATATCGCGTGGCTTTCTTAGCCGAAGGATAACATTCCTCTATCAACGCCGCCCACTCATTATTCTGTGGTGTCATAATCACAAAGCCTTCGGGCTTATTCAAAACCAGCTCACGGTCAGGTACTCCCGCATAGAATCCGAAGCAGCCCACGAATGCCAATGCGGATTTCGGCTGTTCGGGATTCGTGACATAAATCTTTCCCATCACATTTTGGAGACATGAAAAAATCAATGTCTCATTCCATCCGTCAAACAATTTTTTTACTTTCGATGTGTCTTTAAGTTCGTATAACATTAATGCCGCCTTTCTGATGTTTCGCATGTATTACCTGCTTAGCGAAGCAGAATATCCATCCACTCTTCCTTAGTAAATGCCTTACGACCATTCTTTACCTCATCCATATCCACATGTGGCATTTGAATTGGTGTCAGCTTTCTGATGCGGATAGGCTGTATATTCTTCTTGCCTTCCTCGATAAACTCATAGTCAAGCTGGAGAATACACCAGATACCGCCACAATGCAGGCGGTCATAATCCTTTACATAGTCAGCACTCATAGTAATATTCTTAATGCCGAGGTTAGAGAAACGCAATATCAATTGTCTGTGCATTGTAATGTTCAATTCCAAGTTCCTTGAACTTCTCAATTCGATGTTTATTTTTCCAGAAATTGCCATACTGCGATAAATGCTCCTTAAAGCGATTATCAATGCCAATCTCCTGTGACATCTGCGATACTCTGTCTGTATAATAAGGTGATGAGTAATAATACATATCTGCAAGAGGATTCTCAGCATCACTTGGCTTTGCAAAGGCTGCATAGACAAGATATTTACTCTATTTATCCTCTTCGTTTAATAGATACTTTGAATAGAGCCAGCTTGTACCATCTAGAATGTGCAGCTTTACATCACCAAGCTGCAGTTCCGATACCTCATCCTCGTATTCTCCTTTATCGTCAAACCAGAATATGATTCTTGTCTCTGATTTGGCAAATTCTGTATTTAATTGATCCTGTATGTTCTGTAAATCCATATTTCACCTTCTAATCCATTTGCGCAGTTAGTCTGCACAAATTACATTTGATATTGATAATGGTGGTCACTCAATGAACGCCAGTGACCATCTACTGGTCACTTAGTGGTCATTTTATTTTAAAAGTGACCATCTACCGGTCACTCTTTCATTTCAAGTGACCAGTAACCTATTCTTTAATTTTATAAATCGTCTTGTTTCCTTCTCCAATTTTTTCTATCAAATCCACTTTTATCATTTTATCTATTAACTTTCTTGCTCCGGTTCTAGAGCTATAGTTACAGGTTTCCATTACTTTTTGCATTGAAATACTTTCATTTTGCCGAATATAAGCAAGCACTTTGTCCTCCTTCGACATAGCTGTTATTGTCTCTGCTTTATCAATCTTTGTCGTATCCCTTATATCAGCAGCGCACTGCTTTATCATCACATTCCTCACGATAATCCAGAAAGTAATTTGGGAAAACTTCCGTAATATGATAAGCCTCTCCAAAGAATAAAAGTCCTGCTATCGTTGGAGATAATGTACCATTCTTATTCTTTGCTGCTGCTCTTAATTTCATAAGGAACTCATCATTTTCCAAAGCATTCCACGGATGTCCACTATGGAGTTGTTCAAAAATAATTCTATAACCTTTTATAGTATCCTGATTCAGCACATCCAATCCAAACTCATCCAGCACTTCCACATCCCAAGATACATCTCTCTGATCTGAAAACATCGCACGGACTGCCTCTTCGGTGCAAAGAAAATCACCTTCATAATCTCTTTTATAAGTACCTTTCATCGGATCTGTCCCAATGTATACCGGCTTATCGTGCCTGTCTGCAGCAGGAACATCAATTCTTAATATTTTCTTTTCTCCGACAGTCACAGGTCTGACATGATGATTCAATAAAATATTCTTTGACACCTTATTTCTGTCATTTAAAGTGCTCCAGAAATCCTTCTGATATTTAACAATCTGCTTGTCTGTTAAGCCTTCAACTGTAAAAGAATCTCTGTGTTCCCTAATTCCAAGCAGAATCGTGCCACCATTTGTATTTGCAAAAGAAGAATATGTCTCCCATATACTCTCAGGAAGTCCACCAGTTGCCAGTTTACATTCTCGCTCATGATTTTCGACAAGAATGAACTGTTTGCCCTTCTTCATCACGGCAGCTTTATCGGCAATTCCGAGCTTTTGAGCCTCGTCGATGTATTCCTTCGGATAGAAAAACAGACAATTAATCCCGTCGTTCTTTACCGCGAGCTTTACAAGTAAAATATACAGCAGACAGTACAGTGCGATTTGTAATAAAAGTAACATATAACAGTATCTCATTAAATTATTATGATTTTATCAATTCAGCCACAGGTTTGTTGGACTGTCTTTTACTTTCCCACTCAAGAACCCTCATAATTGTTGAGCGCGATTGACAGATAATTATTCTCCATGCAACTCTTCAACCACAACATTCGCATAATATTTACCACTTCTCGGATTGATTGATAATCCTCTTTGGAAAGCGTCTAACATCTCTATTTTCTTTTCATACCCTTCTAACATATTATCCAAATATACTACCGAATAAGGATCTTCGCTATATAGTGCTCTTATCTTTGATACACTTGGCAGCAGTTCGAGATTCAGAGCCTTCCTATTAAACACCTGGTCTAACATTTTCTCCTCTGTTTTATAGAAAGATGTTAATGAAATATTCGTAATTGTATCTTTATTATAGATACCATTATAGAACATTGAGTTCCCAGTATCAAATAGAGGTGCAGGCTTAACAAATCGCAAGGTTTTTACATCTCGTAAGACACCTAAATTCAATAAATGCCTGTCAGTATTCGTAAATAAAAAATCTGACAGAACCATATAGTCCATAGTCTCCTGCATAGTGTCCCTGTCAATACCATAAGCTGCACACGCATCTATATACTTTTGATACACAGATTTACCATTATCCTTGTCTGATATAAAGGTAACATCGTAAGCAGGAATAAATTCATAGTCTATGTTTGTAAAGTTTTCAGAGATACAACCTATCCCTTCACCCATAGTAGTAGGAAGATGTATTAATTTGTAATCCACGGCATCTTTTCCTTGTTCTTTATGAACTAAAGTTGCAAACACTTCGTTAATACTCTGTCTGTACATGCTACCATAATTCCCTTTAACAAGGCATCTTTTTCCATCTTTTATTATCCATCTTTTTTGTAACTCTCCCTGTGTAGTGGCACTTGGCTTAAATGGGCTTATATTTTCTAAATCAACATATGAAAAATCGACCTCTGCAAAATCATTCTCATATAGATTTACGCTTTCCCATGTATAGTCATTATCGTCATCCACAGGCTTTATCCAATAATTGTCAATCAATGACAAACTTAAATTATTCATCATATATACCATATTAGTGTTTCCACTAATTAGTACTCGTGAATTATTCTGGTTCTTAGGGACCGCTCTTCTTTCCCACCAATTATTGAAAGCCTTTTTATCCTCACACATATATGGCGAATGTTCTTTATTGATTATATTATACGATAATAAATATCCTGTATCAGCATCCAGTTCCAACAACATAGCAGGAGTGGTGCCATGATATAATATATACTTTTTGCTTTGTAACATAGAGCCTCCTTCAAAATCAGCTATAGAGTGACTGGTTTTATATTAACATACTTTACCATCCGATACAAATATAATATCCGCTTGTTTATGAGTTTAATTTTTTGTGGAATAGGAACGAAGCTTCCTATTGCACAAAAAACAAGTCCGTGAATATTGTAAATATCCACAGACCTGTCTGAAAGCGTATATCGAATTATTTCATACCATGTGCTCAAACAATTTATAGCTTTGTCACTACTCCATCCTTAAGCTCATACACATCCCCGTACTCAGGAAGAATACGCGTTCCTGCCTTTGCGGTGTTGACCTGCTCCGGGCGGAAGCTGTGAAGAGGTATGAGCGTCTTAGGCGCTATCGTGTCGAGCATTGTTCTTAAATAATATGGCTTAGCGTGTCCGCCAAGTCCCTTGTAATCATAAGCTATGCCGCACACCTCGAGGAATTCCTTCATCTTTGCAAAGGAAGGGTCATAAGCTCCGAGAGGTGCACCGTCCATGTGGATGTATCTTGATATCACATCCTTTAAGTCGGTCAGCTCATACATATCGGCATAGTCAAGCTGGAGAGCATACTTGGAAGGATTCTTAAGAAGCTTCTCGCGGCTTACTGTCTTCCAGCCCGCAGGGACACCCTCGCGGCAGATTCTAGGCTTGTTCTCTGTGACAACGGAGCTGTCGCTGCATGCCTCGTTGTAGGTCTGCTCATATACGGCAATCTCATCCTCAGGATAGAATGCAGCCACATAGTCTGCCTGTACAGGGTCAAGTACAAGAGTTCTTCCGCTGTTCTTAAAGGTATTAATCATGCGGTGTACGCGCTCAACATTTCTGTTGTACGGATTTACAACTATAAGACCGCTATCCGTCTTAGAAACAGCTTCAAGCTCTGCCTGTAAGCCCTCCTCTGTTCTGTCAGGCTCGGCAGGCTTCTCAAGTGAGAGCATGTCGATATCCTCAAAGCTTGCAGTAACGCCCTCAGTGATAACCACATCTGCTCCGTGGCAGGTCTTTCCGAATTCCTCGGAATACGAAGGATGGAAGCCGTGAAAACGGTAATCTCCTGTGTAGCATATATTTCCGTCAGGTGTTGTGATTAAGAAACCGCATGCGCCGACTACATCGTGGTCGACAGGAACACACTTTACCGTGATGTCGCCGACAGTGAACTCAGCACCGTAGTCAACTCCAATGCAGTTAGGGTGCTCTCTGTGCTCAACGTCACCGTTCTTGGCAAGCTGACGGTATAGCTTAAGTGAATCGGTGCTCATGTATACGGGAATATCAGGATGGAGACATCCAAGACCGCCCATGTGGTCAATGTGCATATGGGAAATCACAAAAAAACATTCTTTGCTAAGTTCGCCGTAAGGCACAAGTCCGGTCTTTTCGGCGGTATACTTGTCATAGATTCCGTCGGCAGGTGTGAGCATGCCAAGACGAATATAGTCTACGGCAAAATCATCCTTTCTTTTGCGGATTTTTGCGTCCATGCGTCCTGCAACTGCAAATCCGAAGTCGAACATGCACTTGGTGTTCTCTGTCTCTATGGCAACGAATGTACCACCGATTTCCTTTAAACCATTAAAAAATGATATTTTTGTCATCTTCCATAACCTCCATATATTTCAAAATAGTATATTATTTTAACATAGATAGCATGTTTTGTAAATGCATATTTTGAACACTTATTTCGATTACAGATAACATATAAAAACAGGGAGCTCCAACAGAACCTCCTGCTTATATAAAAAATAAGAGGGCATCCATACGGACACCCTCTTCCGGTTTCAGAATAAATCTTAAATTACTTCTGAAGAATATCGTTTACTGCCTTTACTAAAGCATCAAGTGTAGTCTGTGCGTCAGCCTCATTGAGAATCTGCTCCTCCAATGTGTTGCTGATAGCTTTCATTACATCATAGCTGCCCTCGAATGCAGGCTGGCTGATGAAGTAAGCAGACTGTGAGTAAGCTGCTACTGATGTAGGGTCAGTTGCCATGAACTGCTGATATGTCTCAGACTCATAAGCGGATGTTCTTACAGGAAGGTAGCCTGTTGTCATAGCCCACTCTGTTGTCGCATCAGCGCTTGTTAAGAACTTGAGGTACTCCCAAGCTGCCTTCTGCTTGTTGGCATCCTGTGAGAACATAACAATGTTAGTACCTGCTGCGTTAGCTGCCATCTCTGTATTGCTTACAAGTGGAGCAACACCAAGCTCCCAGCCATCGGCTGTGATGTAGGAAGCACCTGTTGATGAACCAACGTAGGAAGCGATTAACTGGTTGCTGATTACGTTGGAGAAGTACTTATCCTCACCGACAAGACGTGCATAACCATTGTTGTAAAGGTTCATGATGAACTCTACAGTCTCAAGACCCTTCTCATTGTCGAATAATGCACCGTTCTCATCAATGTAACCGCATCCGTTCTGGGCAAGCATAGCCTGGAACATTCCGGCAAGGTCATCCCAGCCGATAGTCTCTATGCCCTTCTCCTCCTTGATTATCTTAGCCTGCTCAAGAAGCTCATTCCAGGTAAGAGGAGCTGTTAAGTCAAGCTCATCGAACAAAGTCTTGTTATAGAAAAGAACATAAGTACTCTTGTTGAATGGAACACCGCTGATAAATCCGAACTGGCTGTTCTCATCTCTGTAACCGGCTACGATATCATCCCAGTTGTCAAAATCATTAGCTACAAAATCGTCAAGGTGAACAAGCTTATCTGAGTAAGCTGATAACCAGTTATTGTATGCCTGTGCAAGATCAGGAAGTGTGTCAGCAGCAGCGTTAGCTGTAAGCTTGGAGCTTAAATCCGAGTATGCACCCTGATTTGTAAGGTTAACTGTGATACCATACTCATTTGTCTCATTGAACTTGTTAGTGAGAGCTGTGAGCTCTTCCTCCTGCTTGTTGTTCATTGCATGCCAGAACTCGATTGTACAAGACTGGATACTGCCATCGTTTACAGCTGCGGAACTTTCTGTTGCAGATGTTGACTCTGCTACTGAGGTTGTCTCAGACTGTGTTGTGCCGTTAGTTGTTGTCTCGTTATTACTGCCATTGTTGCTGCATCCTGTAAGTGTACCGAATGCCATTGTTGCTGTAAGTGCTACAGCAAGACCTTTCTTGAGTTTCATTTCTTTTTCTCTCCTTTTTGTGTACGGACAGCTATGCTGTCCATCTATTGCTTCACAGGTAGTTATCGTACTACCTTAGGCAATCCTTTGTCAATAAAAAATCGAAATAAAATGATTTTTATTTCGATTTTTTACCAAACAGTTACAAATAATAGAAATATTTTTTGCACCGGAATATTATTTAGCTCCCGAGCTGTATTTTAGCTCGTAAGCTGTACTTTAGCTTCTGAGCTGTATTTTAGCTCTTGAGCTGTTATTTAGCTCATAAGCTGTATTTTAGCTCTTAAGTCCACTCTGTGTTACACCCTCAATAATATACTTTCTCAGGAATAAGTATACAATGACGATTGGCATAACCATGATGGTCGAAGCCGCCATGATGAGCTGATAGTCTGAGCCTGCCTCTGTCTGGAAACGGACAAGACCGTTGGAAATTACACGCATGTTCTTGTCATTTGTTACAAGCAATGGCCAGAGGAACGAGTTCCAGCAGCCGATAATGTTAAGAATAGCTATAGTAGTTATGGCGCTCTTGTTCATAGGTACCATTATCTTCATCATAAACTTGAAATCGCTGCACTTGTCAACCTTGGCTGCAAGATAGAGCGAATCAGGTACCTGCGAGAAGAACTGTGTCAGCAGGTAGATGTAGAATACATTTGACATGTACGGAACGATCATGGCAAGGTATGTGTCAATCCACTTTAACTTGGTGATAGTGATGAAGTTAGTGATTATCAGCATCTCGCCGGGTATCATAAGTGTTGCAAGGAAAAGTGAGAACACAAGCTTCTTTCCCGGAAAGTTAAGTCTTGAAAATGCAAAAGCCGAAAGTATAGCTGTTGCAAGCACACCTATTGTTGAAAAGATAGTGACTATAATCGTGTTCAAGAAATATCTTGGGAACGGAGCCGCACTCCATGCCTCTGAATAGTTGGACCACTGCGGTGATGACGGAAGCAGCGTAGGCGGAATGGCGATTATCTCAGCAGGTGTTTTGAGTGAGGAAATTATCATCCACAGGAACGGCATAAGCGTAAACAACGCTCCGAATATAAGGATGACATACTTCAACACAGCCGCTATTATATTGAATATTTTTCTTTTTTTGCTCATATATGCCTCCTACTTCTTCTTTCCCATCATTCTCTGTACAACAGTAAGAACAAGAATAATAAGGAACAATATAACTGCCGCCGCCGATGCAAGACCATAGTTGTGGCTGTTATAGAACTTATCGTAGATATAGTATACAACCGTAATCGCACTGTTGGCAGGACCTGCCTTGCCGCTCCAGAGCGAGAACACTTCGTTGTATACCTTGAATGCACTGATAAAGCCCATGATAAATGCATAGGAAATCATCGGTGCGATTCCCGGAACTGTAATCTTCCAGAATACTCTCCATCTAGGAGTTGAGTCAACTCTTGCCGCATTGTAGAGATCCTTAGGGATTGTCTGAAGTCCGGCAAGGAATATCAGAATATCAAAAGCCATACTCTTCCATACACTGAAAATGATGAGCGACGGAAGCGCATATTTAGGCTTGTTAAGCCACTGTACCTTGGCTATTCCGAACCAACTGAGAATATAGTTTAACAGGCCATAGTTGCTGTTAAATATCCAGCTCCATACAAGACCGATAGCGATAACGCTGGTTACATACGGAAGGAAGAATATTGTCTGGAACAAGCCCCGGAACTTGATGTTGCTGTTCAAAAGTACTGCAATAAGAAGCGACAATGCGATTGAACAAGGAACAACGAACACAACATAGATACTTGTGTTTCTGAGCGCCTTTGTAAAATCCTTATCACCAAAAAGGTCCTTATAATTGCCGAGACCAATTCTGCTGTATTCACCGCTTATCATATTATAATCTTCATAAAAGCTCATAAGAAAAGCTCTTACAAGAGGATAAGCCGTAAATAAAAGAATGATTATCAATGCGGGCATAAGAAAAAGATAGCCCTTCATGCTCTTTTTTTCCATAGTCAGTCTCTCCTCAATTAAAATTTGCCTAAGCTCTTCTCATCAGCGTCAAAAATCATAATCTGATTCTTGCGGGCGCGGATAGTGAACTCATCGCCCTCTTTAATTGAAAGGTCAGAATGAACAAGTATTCGAAGCTCAGTGTTTCCGATTGAAAAATGGATAAGGAGGTCACGTCCTGTCATTCTTACATGGGAAGCCTTGACTGTGATACCCTCATCTGCAACCTCAAATGACTCCGGACGTATACCTGCTGTATATGTTCCGTCCTTAAGCTCACAGCCTGAACGCAGAAGTGCTCCATTACAGTATATGCTTCCACCCTTCACTTCAACAGAGAAGGTGTTAACCTGTGGCATGCCAAGGAACTGCGCAACAAAAAGGTTGTCCGGGTTCAGATACATTGTCTGCGGAACCTCATATTGCTGTACAACGCCGCTCTTCATAACTGCGATACGGTCTGAGATACTCATTGCCTCCTCCTGATCGTGTGTTACGAAGATGGTTGTTATCTTAACTTCCTGCTGGATTCTTCTTATTTCCTCTCTTGTCTCAATACGCAGCTTCGCATCAAGGTTGGAAAGAGGCTCATCAAGAAGCAATACCTCAGGCTTTTTAACAAGTGCTCTTGCAATGGCGACTCTCTGCTGCTGTCCGCCTGATAATGCCTTAGGCTTGCGCTTCAAAAGGCCATCAAGCTGAACAAGCTTTGCCATCTCATTGGCACGTTCCCTTGCCTCTGCTTTCTTTACCTTACGGTTGATGAGTGGGAACATAATATTCTCCTCAACTGTCATATGCGGATATAACGCATAGTTCTGGAATACAAGACCAATCTCTCTGTCTTCCGGTGCAACCTTAGTTACATTCTTGTCTCCGAAATATATGCTTCCGGAGGTGGGATCTGAAAGACCTGCAAGCATGAATAGCGTTGTAGATTTTCCGCATCCGGAAGGGCCTAAAAGCCCGACAAGCTCTCCGTCTGCTATATGAAGATTCATGTTGTCGACTGCTTTGAAATCTCCATAAGCCTTTGTCAGATTCTCAATTCTGATATCCATTTGGGGTACCTCAATTTCCGTGTTTTACACATTTTTTTATTATTTTTTTTAATGTAAATTTAATTATATATAAAAGCCGCGTAAAAAACAATCCATTAACTGTAATTTTTATGAAAATTATGAGAAAAAGCTTCATGCAGCGGCTTTTTAATTTTCTTTCGGGTTATCTCAACAAGCCCCAGCTTTGTCATTTCTATAAAAAATGATGGGACGGGGTCTTTTGCCAGTTCAGCCTTCAAAAATTCAATGATTGATGAATTGTTTTCAGGATTTTCCATATTTATAAAATCCACAATTATTATTCCGGATATATTTCTGAGACGTAGCTGTCTGCATATTTCTGCTGCTGCTTCCAGATTTATCTTAAGGAAGGTGTCTTCGCGGTTTTTCTTATTTCCATCGAATTTTCCTGTATTTACATCAATAACGGTGAGTGCTTCAGTAGGTTCAATTATAAGGTATGCGCCTGATTTAAGCCATACATGCGGACTCAGTGCGTCGTGTAATATTTTTTCGAGGCTGTAACACTTATATAATGGAAGAAGCTTATCCTCGTAAAGGCTTGTTATATCCTTTAGCCTGGGAACTCCGGAGGTTATGTTTTCTAACAGCTCAGGGTCATCAGACACTATGCTGTCGCTGTTCGTAAGCTTGTACTCCCTTATATCAGCAACATACTGCTCCTCCTTCCTATATAGGCACGTAAAGGCCGGCCGTGATGTCGACTTAATATGGATTGAATGTTCGAGGCCGCTCATATATTCAGCTTCTTTTATCAGCTCATTCTCATCGGCCTTATATGCCGCAGTTCTTACCACGAAGCTCATTCTTCCGTCTGAGGCTTCAATGTATGGCTTGAGTTTTTCCTGAATATTTTTTCTGAAATGGTTGTCCCTTATCTTGGCGGAAACGGCAACCTCACCCTTGTCATCAAGTGACATAACGATATAGTTTCCGGTTATGCTTATCTGTGATGACACAGAAGGCGCCTTAGTCTTTATAGCCTCCTTTGAAACCTGTACGAGCATAAGGTCACCCTGACAGACTTTACTGGTATTTTTTCGGTTTAAAAAATGATGCTGTGTGTTATCATTAAGCGAATAATAGCATACAACATCCTTTGCAATCTCCACAAATGCGGAATTGATATTTTTGACAACATTCTGGACACGGCCTATATATACGTTTCCGAGGAGGGCAGTCTCCTTATCACTGTCATTTTTATCGTAGACATTGATAAGTGAAGGCCTGCCCTCCTCGAAGGTGACGGCTGTGATTTTATCAGAAAATGTTGTGATAACAATTTTTCTCATAACATCTGCTCCATATTCAATATTTATTATCAGCGTTTTGAAAGCTCAGCGGTAATCTCCTCCCATGTGACACCCTTAAGAGACATAAGCACCATCACATGATACAGAAAATCAGATATTTCGTAAATGATTTCCTCAGGGTCGGGATTCTTGGCGGCAATAATAATCTCTGTTGCCTCCTCACCGCATTTTTTGAGAATTTTGTCGATTCCCTTGTCGAAGAGATAATTAGTGTAGGAGCCTTCCTTAGGATGGATTTTTCTATCCTCTATCACTGACATGACATCCTTAAATACCTTGAGCGGATTGGTCTCCACATAATCCTTTGATACAAGGTTTCTGTAGAAGCAACTGTAATTGCCGGTGTGGCATGCCGCTCCAAGCTGTTTTACCTTCGCTAAGAGTGTATCATTATCACAGTCAATGTCAAGAGATTTTACATATTGGTAGTGTCCCGAGGTCTCGCCTTTGACCCACTGCTCCTTACGGCTTCTGCTGTAATAAGTCATAAGCCCGGTTTTTAATGTGTTATCGAAGGCTTCCTCATTCATATACGCAAGCATGAGCACTTCATCGGTTTTATAATCCTGGACAATAACCGGGATGAGCCCATCACTGTTCAGCTTGAAATCCGCAAATGCAATCGATGATGTGAAGCTTACAATTTCATAGCCCTGTTTTTTTAATTCTTCCTTATATGTATTATAATCAGAGTTTATGTCAGCTTTTGTCAAATAGAAATCGGAATTTGCATAAAATCCGTCAAAATTCGCATTAAAAAGCGACACAATCTTATTCTCAGCACATAAATCTGCAAGCTCAGTGTCAAAATCAGCATCCGATACAAGCACACCTATTTTTTCACATCCGAACCGGCTGGCTACCTCTGTCATCATGGCGATGTCAGCCTCAACCGAGGCATCGAGAACTGCTCTTCTTCCTCCTGCGTACAGGTATTTTTTTACATCCTCCACGCGCTTGATATTTCCACCTACATTGAGAGGCAAATCAGTCTCTCTTCCGATTTCCCTTATTACGGATATAGCGCCGTCATGTGAGGCGTCATCGTATGATAAATCCATAATAAAGAGTTCGTCCGCACCGGCTGCTTCAAGCCTTAGGCATATCTGCACCGGTGTAAGTTTTTCATCAATCAGGTTGAGGCAGGCTTTATCGCTGTATGCTTTTTTGTCCTTTAAGAAAAGAACAGGAACTATTTTTTTCATGCAAAAATCCTCCAGGTTTATTTTGTCATTTGCCAAATAGAAATTCAGAAGCTATATGGCACGATTTATAGTGCGCCCTTTGTTGAAAGAACATCTATTATACGCGGGTCAATGGAAACCGCTTCGTCAATCGCCTTTGCGAATGCTTTGAACATAGCCTCTATGATATGGTGGTTGTTATCGCCATCTAACTGCTTTATGTGTAAATTCATGCCGGCACTGTAGGACACTGCATAGAAAAATTCACGAACCATCTCCGTATCAAAGTCTCCGACCCTGTTAGTGGTGAACTCTCCTTTGAAGTTAAGATATGGTCTCCCGGACAAATCAATTGCACAAAGGACAAGAGTCTCATCCATCGGGAGCAGCATGCTGCCATAGCGTTTAATGGATTTCTTATCACCGAGAGCTTCCTTGATGGCTTCGCCAAGTACAATACCTGTATCTTCTATGGTGTGGTGACAGTCCACATATAAATCACCCTTGACCTTTACTGTCAGGTCAAAAAAACCATGCTTTGCAAAGCTTTTTAACATGTGGTCAAGGAAACCGATTCCCGTTTCAATATCTGCTTTGCCTGTTCCGTCAAGGTTGAGTGTAATAGCAATATCTGTTTCGGATGTTTTTCTCTTTATTGATGCAGTTCTCAAATTCAGCCACCGCCTTTTCTGATATTGAAGTGAATATATATAATTCAGCCTGATTATTTATGCTCAAATCTGACCTTAATTGAATTTGCATGTGCTGTGAGTCTCTCAGCGTTTGCAAACCTTATGATATCCTCATGGATTGGCTCAAGAGCCTCGCGCGAATAGGATATAATGCTTGACTTCTTAATGAAATCATCCACGCCAAGAGGTGAGAAGAACTTGGCTGTTCCATTGGTAGGAAGCACATGGTTAGGTCCGGCAAAGTAATCTCCCAGAGGCTCAGAGCTGTACTCGCCTAAGAATATTGCACCTGCATTGCGAATCTTTGTCATCACGGTGAATGGATCCCTTGTGACAATCTCAAGATGCTCTGAGGCTATCTCATTGGCTGTCTCAACAGCTTCATCTATATCCCTTGCGATGAGAATATAGCCATAGTTTTCAAGAGATTTGCTTATAATCTCACTTCTTGAAAGCTCTGCAACAAAGCTGTCTATCTCCTTTGAAACTTTGTCAGCGAGTTCTTCACTTGTAGTGATAAGAATTGCAGACGCCATTTCATCGTGCTCAGCCTGTGATAGCAGGTCAGCGGCTACATAGCGTGGGTTGGCTGTCTCATCAGCTATCACAAGAATTTCACTTGGTCCGGCAATGGAGTCTATGCTTACATGGCCATATACTGCCTTCTTTGCGAGTGCCACGTAGATGTTGCCTGGTCCCACAATCTTGTCTACTTTCCTGATGCTGTCAGTGCCGTATGCCATGGCGGCGATTGCCTGAGCACCTCCAACCTTGTATATAACATCAACGCCCGCCTCATTGGCGGCTACAAGCGTCCCCGGGTTGACCCTGCCATCCTTTCCCGGAGGTGTTGTCATAATAATCTGGCTTACCCCTGCAACCTTGGCAGGGATAATGTTCATAAGCACTGATGACGGATAGGCGGCTTTACCTCCCGGAACATACACGCCTACACGGTTAAGCGGAGTTACCTTCTGCCCTAATATCGTTCCGTTAGGTGTTGAGTCAAACCAGCTATACTGCTTCTGCTTAGCGTGGTATTCGCGGATGTTGACAAGGGCTTTTCTGATAACCTCCACAAGCTGCTCATCGACAAGCGAATACGCTTCATCAATCTCTTCTTTAGTCACTACGATATTCGCCACATTTATATCGGCACCATCGAATCTTTTGGTGTAATCGAATACTGCCTCATCGCCTTTTTCCTTTACATCTGCAAGGATAGCTGCGACGCTCGCCTCGAATTTTCCATAGCTGTTAGGGCTTCTCTTTAAAAGATTCTCAAGTATATCCTTCTTTGTGTCTTCACTTAATATAACCTTTCTCATACCTTACTTAGCCTCCACATATTTTCTCAAATCGTTAATAATCTTTAAAATACGTTCATTTTCCATCTTCATGCTTACCTGATTGACCACCATTCGCGCCGAAAGGTCACATACCTCGTCAAGCACGCATAGACCATTCTCGCGGAGTGTTGTGCCTGTCTCAACAATGTCTACGATGACCTCGGACAGACCTACAATCGGCGCAAGCTCTATGGAACCGTTTAGCTTTATTATCTCGACAGTCTGGTGTTTTTTATTGTAAAAGTAATCCTTGGCTATATTAGGATACTTGGTTGCCACACGTATAAGCTCGTGACCGTTTAGATATTTTCCGGCGCTCTCAGGTCCACACACACACATGCGGCACTTACCTATTCCAAGGTCATAGACCTCATATAGATTACGCCCCTCCTCAAGTATTGTGTCCTTGCCGACTATGCCGATATCAGCGGCACCGTATTCAACATAAGTAGGTACATCGTTCGCCTTTGCAAGGAAAAAGCGGAGTCCAAGCTCCTCATTGGTGAAGATGAGCTTTCGTGAGCTCTCATCCTTCATCTCCTCACAGGTTATTCCTATCTGTTCAAACATCTCAAGGGTCTTTTTTGCAAGACGTCCCTTAGCTAATGCAAATGTTATATATCTCATATATTACACTAACCCCGCTTTCTCAAGTGCTGCCCTGTCTGCTACAATAACCGCTTCATAGCCTCCGGAGAGTGCAAGCTCTTCATAGTCCTGCTTTGTTCTTCCTATTTCAAAAGGGAAAAGACCAACGCTGATTCCGGATTTGCGGTAATGTGCTGCAAGCTTAATCGCCTCTGAAGCCTCACCTTCATGATAAAGTATCATTAATGGAAGTCTGCTGGCGGGAAGTGTTATTTTCTGTCTGTTGAGGGCAAGAAGCACGAAATCTACATTAACGGAAAAACCAATTGAAGCTGCGGATTTACCATATTGGCATATAAGCTCATCATAGCGTCCGCCGTTGGCAACAGGCTCGCCAACCTCGTATGTAACTGCGCGGAATATGATTCCTGTATAATATGTAAGCTCACTCAGCATTCCAAGGTCAAAGGATACATATTTTTCATAACCATACACCTTAAGAAGCTCATACACTTTCTTAAGATGTTCTATTGCTCCAAGTGATTCATCGTTATGAACATAGGACTTTGCCTCATCAAGCTTGGCGGCGGAGCCGAAAAGCTGTGGAAGCATAAAGAGGGCTTCTCTCACAGAGTCGGAAAGTCCATATTCCCTTGCAAGCTCCTCAACACCGAAAAAATTCTTCTTCTGGATAAGAAGCCTTAATTCATCCTCCGTGTCGGAATCAATGCCGGCTTCATTGACAAGACCTTTAAAGTAGGCTGTCTGTCCCACTTCAACCTGAAATTCCATAAGCCCTGCTGTAAGAAGTGCTTCAATCATCATGGCAAGCATTTCTGCATCTGCGGTAACCGAACTGTCACCGATAAGCTCACAGCCAAGCTGAGTTGTCTCCTTAAGCCTTCCCTGATATGATTTCTTATTTATAAAGGTATTTCCAAGATAACACAGCTTGATAGGCAGCTCTTCGTTTTCAAAATACTTGGCTGCACATCTTGCAACCTGTGGGGTCATATCCGGTCTGAGTACAAGGGTATTTCCCTCACGGTCAAAGAACTTGAACATGTTCTTTGAGGCTACGCTTCCTCTTTCTTTGTTAAATATATCAAAAAATTCAAATGACGGCATCTGTATATCTCTGTAGCCATACAGCTTTAAAACCTGATGCATTCTGTTCTGCAGCAGAAGCTTGTTCTCACATTCAGTTCCGTATAAATCTCTCACACCTTCAGGTGTGTGCAGTAGTTTGCGTTCCATAAGCCCCTCACTTTCACTGTAATACACTTTATCGTGGTAAAATGGTAAAATGCTACCATGTGATAGTACTATATCAGAATGTCAGAAGAATGTCAATCTTTTTCACTTCGCTCGGATAAATCCAGCTTAATCTGTTCAAGATAGTGCAGCATCACACCTGAATGTGAGCGGATTATGTATGTCTGGTCAAGCTCCTCATAGCGGAAGCTTTTTCTTCCGCCATCCTTCATTCTGTTCCAGAATTTTAAAACATGTCTGTACGGAACATATATTTTTTCATCCCTGCACGAAAAGAGTATGATAAAAAATGAGATTCCCCCCTGCCTCTCGAACTGCTCCATGAACTCCATCTGGTGCTCATGGATGTTATGCAGCGGAAAGGTATCGGTTGTACATTCCTTGGCATCAAAGCAGACAGGTATTCCCTGCACTATGCCTATATAATCCACAGTACTTTTTTTGTCAAAATAGGCAAGAGTTATGTGGTTGTGTTCCTTGTCCATCTTAATGGGGGTGATGGGGGTAGGGATTTTTTGTATAAGTGCAAGATTTTTTTCCCTATATTTATCATTGCTCCGGTTTATAAGCTCCTCAAGGACGGAGCCTCTAAGCCCCCTTGAGTTCCATGTTGCCATGAAAACACCTCACTTCGATAATAATGTTGTTCAGGTAATGCAAAAATATAAAAGCATGTATATTCTGTAAAATATAAACTAAAAAATATTTTTAGTGAATTTCTCCAGCTTAGCCGGAACAGGTGCCTTATACTCCCTACCATCGGGGAGAACCACACGGTATGCATGCAGGAGCTGGTCCTTAAGCTTATATTTTTCATTGATTTTTCTGTCACCGTACTTGAAATCTCCGAGAACGGGATGTCCAAGCATTGCAAGATGAGCGCGGATCTGATGTGGGCGTCCGGTTATAAGATGCACTTCAAGCACCGTATAATCCTCGCCATGGCCAAGCACATGATAGTCCGTTCTTATGAAGCGTTCATCCTCAGTGGGAGCCATACTGCCATCAACCGGGCGGACACTAACCTTGTTGGCGGCTTCATCCTTTATAAGAAGGGCACATACACTGCTGTCATCAGTGACTTTTCCCTTAACCACGGTGATGTAGTATTTTTCAAGGGTTCTGTTTTTGATAATATCCGATAGCTCACGGCTGCCCTTCATGGATTTGCCGGCAAGCACCAGTCCGCTGGTGTTGCGGTCAAGCCTGTTGCACACTGACGGCTTGAAGGTTCTAAGCTGTGCCTCATTGATTTTCCCTTCATGAAGGAGGTAGCCGATTATGTATTCGTTTAAGGAGACATCAGCCGGTGAAGCCTTCTGTGTGAGCATTCCGGATGGCTTATTTACAAAGAGAACATCATCATCCTCATATATTATATCAAGCTTTTTATAGGGGTAAATCTTACTTATCTTAGAAACCTTCTGTGATCCGCTGAACTTTTCGATAGTTTCATCGGAGAGAAAGAGCTTAACACTGTCTCCGACGGACAACTGCTCCCTGCCGGTACACTTCGTCCCATTGAGCACGATATTCTTTTTTCTCATCATTTTATAAAAAAATGAAACAGGTGCTTCCTTAAGTATCCTTCCAAGATATTTGTCAAGTCTCTGCCCCGCCTCGTTTTTTCCAATAGTAAATTCCTGCATATTACTGCCTCACTTTTGTGGGACAGGGGTCTGACACCATTGTCCCAGAATTGGGACAACGGTGTCAGACCCCTGTCCCATGAAATCAAATAGAAAGTATCTTAATATTATGGGCGATATCATCGATACGCTTCTGCTCTTCCTCAGTGTATTCGGAAGGAGCGGAGGTATTTACAGCCGTCAGTCTTTTCCTGAACTTATTGAGGTCTGTGTAGAAGCCCACATCTGTTGTAATACCGGAGCGCTTGAGAAAATCCTTTATGTATCTGCCGTGGTATGCGGTGTCAAGCTTCTTGTCTGCACAGTAGATAAGGATGTGAGCCTTGTCGATTGCGACATATGGCAGCTCGATACTCTTTTTCTCAGGTGTGATGAGGATATCCGATAATATAGTCAGCCTGTCATTAGACCTGCACATTTCATCATATTCTGAAGTGTCTGCCTGTCCTTTTCTCGGGTACATGAGGAAATTAACAGTCATCTTTCCTGTCGGGAGCATCATAAGTATTGCTGCAACTGTAAGGAGATTTCCACGGTCAGCAAAAATGATTATTCCTGTAAAGAAAAGAAGAAGAACCAGCATATAGCCGCTTACCATCGCCACTCCTGTCCTTATCTTTCTGTTCTTTAAGTACCCCGGAGCTCCCTTTGGCACATTTTTTATTAAATTTCCCATTAACATTACCTCACAGTCTTTATGTAACATGTATTAGAAGAATTTCATCAGGAGCCTGTGTGGCAGGAAACGCCCGGCAACGTAGGCTAACTTCATGCTTCTTCCGTAAATGCTCAGTTCATTGCCAAGAGCGGCATCCTTGATTGCCTGTTCCACAACCTTCTCAGGCTTAGCCATGACCATGCGTTTCAGGAACTTGACATCTTTTCCTGCAATATCAAAAAATTCGGTATCGACTGGTCCCGGACATACAGCGGTCACAGTTATTTTTCTTGATTTAAGCTCCTTGTTAAGTGCCTTTGAAAAGCTCAGGACGTATGCCTTTGTGGCTGCATATACGGCAAAATCAGGCTGGGGCATGAAGCCGGCAGCGGAAGCAAGCTCAATTATTCGTGAGTTCTGTGAAATATATGGAAGGCAGAGCTTTGTGACTGCTGTGAGAGCACGACAATTGACATCGACCATGCCAAGCTGTTCATCACAGTCAAGCTCTTCAAAGCTTCCGCTCCTGCCATAGCCTGCACAGTTAACTAAAAGCTTGATATCAGGTGTATTTTCTTCAAGAAGACCTTTAAATTGCGAAAGCTCATCAATGCTTGAAAGGTCAAGAGAGATAACCCGCGATGTGAGCTTTATCTCTGCAGCTACCTCCTCAAGGCGTTCTGTTCTTCTCGCAACCAGCCATATCTCGTCGAATCTGGAATATCTGGCAGCAATCTGCTTTGCAAACTCCCTGCCAAGACCGGATGAAGCTCCTGTAACCACTGCTATTTTCATATTAATCCCCATTTCCGAAACCATAAGCTTTAAAGGTTTCTATCTGCCGTTCTTTTTTTGAAAACCTGTCCTTTTATTGTTTCTGTTATCCGCAGAACCTTTTGCGGACATATTTCTGCCGGTGTTTGGCCGGCTGTCTGTATTACTATTTTTATATCTGCCGGAGCTGCCCTTGCCGGTAGTGCTCTTAACTGTGGTGTTTTTTCCGGTACCGCTGCTTTTCCTGCCGGATTGTGGCTTATTGCCCTCATTGCCGTTTCGTATACTCTGAGTGTTTCCGGATGTGTGCCTGTCGTTATTTCCCTTGTAGGACATCTTTCTTGGTGGGATAAGGCAGTGCTTGTCAAAACCTATTAAATCCTGCCTGTGAGCCTTTAACAGTGCTTCTTTTACAAGGTCATAATTCTCAGGATTTTTAAACTGTATAAGTGCACGCTGCATTGCCTTCTCATGCGGATTGGTCGTGACATACACCGGCTTTAAATCGCGCGGGTCAAGCCCGGTGTAATACATACAGGTAGATATGGTCGATGGCGTCGGATAGAAATCCTGCACCTGCTCAGGCATGTAGCCTAAATCCCTGATGTACTCCGCGAGGGCTATAGCATCATCGAGCGTTGAGCCAGGATGTGAGGACATGAGGTATGGAATTGCATACTGCTCCTTGCCGAGCCTGCTGTTGATGGCACTGTATTTTTTAAGGAAGGCTTCATATACGGAATTCTCCGGCTTTCCCATCAGGCGCAGTACATTGTCCGTTATATGCTCAGGAGCCACACGCAGCTGTCCGCTGATATGATATTTGCACAGCTCCTCCATGAATGTATCGTCAGTGTCCGCCATGACATAGTCAAAACGTATACCGGAGCGGACAAACACCTTTTTCACATCGGGAATCCTGCGCAGCTTTCTCAGCAGCTCCACATAGTCGCTGTGGTCAACCTTGAGATTGGCACACGGCTTAGGGAAAAGGCATTGCTTGTTGGTGCATACTCCCTTGGTAAGCTGCTTGTCACATGATGGACGGCGAAAATTGGCTGTCGGACCTCCTACATCATATATATAACCCTTGAAATCCGGTTCCTGTGTCATTCTCTTTGCTTCTTCTATAAGGGATTCATGGCTTCTTACCTGGACAATTCTGCCCTGATGGAAGGTGAGCGCGCAGAATGAGCAGCCTCCGAAGCAGCCTCTGTTGCTTGTCAGGCTGAACTTGATCTCAGCGAATGCAGGGACACCGCCGAGTGCATCGTATGATGGGTGCCATGCATTCATATAATCCATTGAATACACATCGTCAAATTCCTGCTGTGTGAGAGGATATGATGGCGGATTCTGGATAATATACTCTGTATCTTTGTATTTTTCAACAAGGTGCTTTGCTACGAATGGATCCGTATTGCAGTATTGTTTATAAAAGCTTTCTGCATAAGTCTTTTTATCCGCACATATCTCATCGTAGGATGGAAGCATAATATATTCATCATACAGGTGTTCAAGATTTTTAGCTTTATACACCGTTCCGCGTATGAAGGTTATATCCTTGACATCAATTCCTGCGTTGAGAGCGTCTGCTATCTCAACTATAGAATGTTCGCCCATTCCGTAAGATATAAGGTCGGCACCGCTGTCTAACAGAATGGAACGCTTTACTTTATTTGACCAATAGTCATAATGTGCAAGCCTTCTGAGACTTGCCTCAATTCCTCCGATAATTATTGGTGTCTTTTTGTAGGTCTGCCTTATCAGATTACAATATACAATAGTGGCATAATCAGGTCTTTTACCAATAACCCCTCCCGGTGTGTAGGCATCGAAATTTCTTCTCTTTTTAGATACAGTATAGTGGTTGACCATCGAATCCATATTTCCCGCTGCTACAAGGAAGCCAAGCCTTGGTTCGCCAAGTATGGAGATACTGTTCTTATCCTTCCAGTCCGGCTGTGGGATTATTCCAACCTTATATCCGTTTAATTCCAGTATTCTGCTTATAATTGCATGACCGAATGAAGAATGGTCCACGTATGCATCACCGGATATATACACAAAATCACATTGTGTCCAGCCGCGCTTGTCCATATCTTCCCTGCATATTGGTAAAAAATCTTTCATATAACTCCTTATATCTGTCATGCTGTAAAAACATGAACTTAGTTATCGTTACAGCATCGCTGCGTGTATAATTATTTTATTTGTGTAAAATCATCTATAAAGTAATCTGCCAGTTTCATTTTCTCTTCGCGCATTCCATGTGAATAGTCATCCTCCACGGCAGCAGTTGTCATGCCAGCCAAATTGCCTGCGGTGATACCCATAGGAATATCCTCAAACACAAGGCACTCCTCCGGTCTGACACCGAGCTTTTTTGCCGCAAGCAGATATATATCCGGTGCAGGCTTTCCTGCGCCTGCTTCACAGGCGGTTGTTATCGCATCAAAGTATTCTGCCACACCTTCTGCCTTTAATACACCATTTATAAGGGCTTCAGAGTTGCTTGAGGCGATACCGGCAAGAATGTGGTCTGATTTTAGGCGTGCAAGGAACTCCTTCGCACCTTTTTTTAATTTAACCTCTGAGGTGTACTTATCATAAGCCATTCTGTTCCAGTGTGCCTTGATATCCTCAACATCGTCCTTGATACCAAAGCGTTTCTTAAAGTATTCGGCTGTCTCGGTGAAGCTCATTCCTTCGATTTCCTTTTGCAGATCATCGGGAAGCTCTTTACCTATTGCACTTAAAAAATCAATATCAATATTGCGCCATACCCACATAGAATCAACGAGTGTTCCATCAAGATCGAACAGGACGGCGCGCTTGTCCTTCAATAAATCATTATACTTGTATTCCATATATATATAAACGGTCTATGCCGTTGCCTCCTTAAGCAGATTGATTTCTTCTTCGGTTAATCTTCTGTACTCTCCCGGCTTAAGCTCCGCGTCCAATGCAAGAGGTCCCATTGACAATCTTTTTAGATATGTGACCTCCGTCCCTACAGCCTCGAACATACGCTTTACCTGGTGGAACTTGCCCTCATGGATTGTGAGCCGTATTTTGGATGTGTGCTCCGCTTCATTTACCTCCAATATAACCAGTTCGCCGGGCATAACAGGTGTTCCATCAAGGAGTGTGATGCCGGATGAAAAAAGCTCTACATGTTCTTTTGTGACAAGCCCATGTATATCGGCATAATAAACCTTGTCGACATGCTTTTTAGGTGCTAACAGGCGGTGCGCCAGATCCCCGTCATTCGTTATAAGAAGCAGGCCTTCTGTATCCTTGTCAAGCCTTCCGACAGGAAAAAGGTCATTGCGCGTTCTCTCATCAATTAAATCAAGCACTGTTTCAGCCTTTTTGTCCATGGTGGCGGTGATTACACCTGCGGGTTTATTGAGCATAAAGTATTCCATATCAGAAAAGGCGATAATCATGCCATCAACCGCGATGACATCGCTATTCTCATCAATCTTGATATCGGAGGCTTTCACAACCTCACCATTGACGGTGATACGGCCTTTTTTTGCCATTTCCTTTATGACGCTGCGGCTGGCAACGCTCATTTCGACAAGAAATTTGTCCAGTCGTTTCATGTATAATCCTCGTTTGCGTAGTTTTATTTGGGATGTCTCTAAGCTACATCCATCTCCAGCCCGGGAGATATTTATTCTTTACCTGTCCGTTATTGTACTTACCCCAGCCAAGCGGATAGCCGTCAACCATTATAAGCTTAATGGAACTGCTGCCGGTAACGCAGGTTTCATCGACCTCTATGGTTTCACCTTTGAGATAACGTATAACGGCATCATCTGAGAGCTTTAAATTGATCTGGCTGCTGTACTGCCCATCCTTTAATGTCATCGCAAATGCCTGACTTGGCTCAAAGCGGTTCTTTTTAAGCTCACCCAGAAGGGTTCCCGTCCTCATTGCGCGAAGTCCCTTGAGCTTTCCGGCAAGAGGCGGAAGATAATATACATTATCCTTCTGGATAATTATGTCCGAGGATGGGATTTCAAAGTTAAGCTCATCAAGAAAAGCGGTAAGCTCATCCGGAAGCTTGTTAGGTCTTCCGTGTACAGGGCTGTCCTGAATGGCTTCCCCATCCTTTTTAAGCAATGCGACAAAGTGCCCCTCACCCTGCATCTTATGAGGGAATATGCGCACGCACTGCGGCAGGCCGATTCCTTTTGAGAAGCCCTCATAAGGATGTATGGAAGGTATACCCGAATCGAATATATCGACAAGCGAAAAATCAGGATGGCTTTCAAGGAAAAGCTGTATATTGTCCTCATCTTCAAGCTTGGAAAAGGTACATGTTGAGTACAGCATATATCCGCCCGGCTTCAACATCTGTGCCGCCTGGCTTAAAATACTCTTCTGGATAGCAGCAAAGTATTCAGGACCATTCATCTGCCAGCTCTTGATGAGCTTATTGTCCTTGCGGAACATTCCCTCACCTGAGCATGGGGCATCAATCAGAATCTTGTCAAAAAAGCTTTCAAATGACGATATAAGCTTTCCCGGTTCCTCACATGTAATCACGACATTGCCTATTCCGCTCACTTCTATGTTCTTTAACAGTGCCTTGGCTCGTGAGGCGGAGATATCGTTGGAGACTAAAAGCCCTGTGCCTCCGAGCCTGGCACCTAGTTCCGTGCTCTTTCCTCCCGGAGCGGCACATACATCTAAAACCTTATCTCCGTGCTCTATCGGAAGTATACTGGCAGGTGTCATGGCACTTGGCTCCTGAAGGTAATATAATCCCGCAAAATAGTATGGATGCTTCGCGGGCTTATCCTCCTCCTCATAGTAAAACCCATTATCTATCCATGGAATTTTCTTGAGCTTGAACGGACTTATCTTAAGAAAATCCTCTGTTGAAATCTTAAGGTTGTTGACGCGCAGTCCATATAGCCTCTTCTGACTGAAGCTGTCTAAGTAGGCCTGAAATTCATCTCCTAAGAGCTCTTTCATCGAATCTAAATATTTCTGTGGTAATTCCATATAAATCCTTTCCATATCTGCTTTATATGTTAAAGCCGGCATTAATCACCGGCATATCAATCAACGCTCTGTGCCCTATAGCCTTCTGCAATCTTATCAAGATGTCTGCAGAATGCCAGAAGGTGTTCAAGATCGTTCTCCTGATAAATGCGGAAAAATTCGTCCTGAATCTTTACAACATCTCTCTTATTTGCAACCTTATAGAGGTTCTGGATATTGATAAGTATATCGTTGACTATATTAGCCTTGTATGTAAAAGAATTCTGGGCATCCATGATTTCTTCATGGATTGATGACATTTCCTCATCAAGCCTGAGAATCGCCTCTGCCGCTGAGCTTAGGCGCACACGGATATGCTCAGGAATGCTCTCATGGTATTTATACTGTAACGAATGTTCTATCGTAGACCAGAAGTTCATAGCAAGCGTTCGTATCTGAATCTCAACAGGAATATCCTTCTTGCCCTTGCTGGTTTCCACGCTATAGCTTATTATAATGTGATAGCTTCTGTAACCGCTCTCCTTGCGGTTCTTTATGTAATCCTTCTCACGTATGACAGTCATATCACTTCTGCTCTTAATTATATTGACCACATCATAGATATCCTCAACGAACTGGCAGATTATTCTTATACCTGCCACGTCCTCTATCATTTCCATGATATGGTCAATCGGAAAGCCCTTTTTCTGGGCTTTCTCAATAATACTGGAAATCTTCTTCACCCTGCCGGTGACCTGTTCAATCGGTGAGTAGACCGCTTCCTGTCTGTATTCGTTGATTATGTGGTTGAATTTGACCAGCAACTCATCCACAGCCAGTTCGTATGGAGCCAAAAGCTCTCTCCATAACTGTATTTCCATCTAATAACCTCCAAAAATTACAAATACTACATCCTGTTTTAAATAAAATCCTAATGCATTGATTCAAGCAATGCCACAAGGTATCTCCAGACCTTCTCAACTGATTTTACACTGAGACGCTCGGCAGGTGTATGGATATCCTTCATATCAGGTCCTATAGAGATCATATCAAGCTCAGGCAGCTTCTCTGAAAACAGTCCGCACTCAAGACCTGCGTGGATGACACATACATTTGCCTTCTCATTGAACATATCCTCATAGAGCTTCACTGCCCTGTCGCGGAACTCGGATTCCGGACGATAAGCCCACTCAGGATAGCAGCCTGTCTCAGCATACTCGCCGCCGAAGAACTCAATCATATAGCGAAGCTTATCGGCAAGTGCCTGCTTTGCTGAACCCACGGAGCTTCTCACGGAGAAGCTTATGTTTATGCACTCCTCATCCATCGAAAGGATACCAAGATTGAGTGAAGTCTCAACAAGCCCTTCAATGTGGCCGCTGAACTTCTGCACACCGTTAGGAAGATTCATAAGAAGGAAGATAAACGCCTGCTTATTCTTTTCTTCAATGACGCCGGCGTTATCCGTGCCTGAATCCTCAACAACAATTCGGATGCCCTCATCGGTTCCGGAATACTCATTTCTAAGCTGTGCCTCAAGTATGCTACACAGTTCCTTTAAGCGTGCCTCATCATCAGGATTAATGCATAGAGTGACAGAACATTCCCTTGCTATGGCATTGTCCATTCTTCCGCCTGTGAGAGCACTTATTCCGTAGAAAAGCTCCTCATCAAGATTAAAGAGAAGTCTTCCGAGAATAATGTGCGCATTAGCTCTGCCCTTATTGATTTCCATGCCGGAATGTCCGCCCATAAGACCGGTTATGGTTACCTTGACGCTCTTTCCGGTCATCTGTGTATAGCTTACAGGGAGCTTTAGTCCGGAACGCATTCCGCCGGCACAGCCAACGATGAAGGCGCCCTCCTCCTCATTGTCTATATTTATAAGGTACTTGGATGAGAGCACGGAGCCGTCAAGCAGCTTGGCACCGTCAAGCCCGACCTCCTCATCTACCGTGAAAACAGCCTCTATAGCAGGTGCCTGTATGCTTTCATCGTCGAGAACGGCGAGTGCATAGGCGATGGCAATTCCGTCATCACCGCCGAGAGTGGTTCCTCTTGCGGTAACATATCCGTCCTCAACATAGACATCGAGAGCATCCTTGGTAAAATCATGGGTACATCCACTCTCCTTCTCACATACCATGTCTAAATGCCCCTGTATAATCACACCGGGAGCATTCTCATAGCCCTTGCTTGCCGGTCTGTATATAACCACATTATTATATTCATCCTGATATACTTTAAGACCTCTTTTTTTGGCAAAATCAACACAGAAATCGCTTATCTGTTTCGTGTTGTGTGAACCATGAGGTATCTGTGTAAGCTCTTCAAAAAACATAAAAACCTTTTCAGGCTGTAATCCTTTTAATGCATTGTTCATAATGTTTATTCCTCCGTCTATGGCCAAACTAAGCCACATTTTATTGTGCCACATTTTTTTGAAAAAAGCAATAAAATAAAAATGTAAACACCGGCTGCAGTGATAAAAAAATCATAAACTGAATAGTATTATCTGAGTATATTCTTAAGCAGGCTGATACAATGACAAATCCATCCGGTAAAAAAAACAGCCGCATAATGTTCACACGCATAGTCTGTGCAATGTCATGCATGCTTGTTCTGCTGTTATCGCCCGCCGCTGCACTAAATGGAGCAGCCTATGGTCTTGCGCTTTGGTACAGGACACTCTTTCCGACTCTCATGCCATTTATGGTGCTTTCAAATTTTATCGTATATACCGGGTGTGCGAAGCCAATTGGAGTTCTGCTCGCACCGCTCACTAAGCTGCTGCATCTGCCTGCCGCTTCCGGGTACTGCATTCTTATAGGATTTGTGTGCGGCTATCCAATGGGAGCTTATGTATGCGGCTGCCTTAATGAGACAGGAACGATTGACGATGATACCGCCATGCTTTTAGCTCCGGTATGCAACAACGTCAGCCCGATGTTTATGATAAGCTATATCTGTATGAGCTGTCTTGGAGATAAAGCGCTCTCAGGGACAGTGATTTGCCTGCTTATCGGCTCAGCATTTGCAGGAATGTTCGTTTTAAGATATTGGGGGTGGATAAAGAAAAAACATGGAAGAAGGAAAATCAGCAGGCCGGCAGATGCAGACGGCAGAATGGGACACAGAAGCCGGATTGCAGTTCAGCAAAGAGAAGATACAGAACACCGGATAATTGAGCTTACGACATCTGAGGCCCTTTCGCACTCCGTTGAGAATGCCATCACCGCCAGCCTTAAGCTGTGTATATATGTCATGCTGTTCTCAACAGCGGGTGCGATGATAGGTAACATAAAAATTCTTCCGGACATAGCAAAAGCCGTACTGATATCCTTGATGGAGATTACAGCCGGCCTTGATAAAATATCTGAGCTTAATATCGAATATAATTATAAAATATTGCTTATGCTGACTGCCACCGCATTCGGCGGTATGTCAAGTGTATTTCAGACAATGTCTCTCTGGAGTGGAAGAAGATTTTCCGTCGGAAGGTACATGGCATGTAAGATATGTATTGCCTGTATTACAGCATTGGCAGTGTTATTCCTCATAATCACCGGAATCCTGTAATCCTGCTGCAGCGTCGTCTTCCGGCTGCTCAGGCTCTTCATCCGTGCCTATTCCGGCAAGCTCATTTCTATTGGAAAGGACAACATTGAGATCCTTGTCCAGAGCACTTAACAGGCTCTCATACTTAGAACGATTGCTGTCAATGGAGTGCTCAATAATTCTCTGGAGATTGGCGAGCATATCATCCGTGTACTGAACTGCACTGTATCTCATCTGATTGGCTTCCTCTGTTGCATGGTCGAGTATTGCCTGTGCCTGACTATAAGCCTGATCTTTTATTTCCTCTGCTTCACTGTAGGCGCGCTGCATTATCTCATGCTCATTGACGAGTTCCTGAGTGTGCACCTTAGCCGCATTAAGCATGGAATCTGCCTGATCCTTGGCATCGGCGAGAATGGCATCCTTATTGCTGATAATCTTCTGGTATTTTTTTATCTCATCAGGAGTCTTGAGCCTGAGTTCACGAATCAATTCCTCAATGGCATCCTTTTCAACGATAATCTTATTGCTTGAAAGAGGAACAGGCTTACAGTTTTCAATATATTCTTCAATCGCTTCAATCATCTCTTCAATCTTGTTCATGGTAATCCTCCAATTGATACTATCTGTTATATTTTTCTAAAACCTGTCTGCGAACCTCCGGTGCAACGAACTTGGAGATATCTCCGCCGTATCTTGCCACCTCCTTAACTACACTTGAGCTTAGATATGCATAGTTGAGATTCGTCGTCAGAAATATTGTATCTATATCAGGTGCAATAATGTGGTTCGTCTGCGACATCTGCAATTCATATTCAAAATCGGTTACAGCTCTAAGACCTCGTACCACAGCGGTCGCTTTGCATAATCTTGCAAATTCAACCAGCAGACCATCAAAGGAACGTACCTCCACATTAGCGTATTCCGAAACTACACCTTTTATCATATTAACACGTTCTTCAGCAGAAAACAATGGAACTTTTGAACTGTTTACTAATACCCCGACAATCAACTTGTCAAAAAGCTTTGAGGAACGGCTTATTATGTCCATATGTCCAAGTGTAACCGGGTCAAAGCTTCCCGGATATACTGCAATTCTCATAGTAATTAATCAGGCTCCTGCCTGTACTCCTTTATAGTATTGTATAATCACATGCCATTAAAAACTTATTATTTAATTTTCCTGATAAAAACATGCATATTATTTTTATATCTTTTTATTTTATAAGCTTCAAAGCCCAATTTGTCAAGGTAATCAAAGCTTGTCTCATTCGACGCTTCAACAATAATGATTGAATAGTCATCAATAAGAGAAGAGTCGGCAAGACATGTCAGAACCTCCTTCTCATATTCATGATTATATGGTGGATCCATAAATATTATGTCAAAAATTGTTTTGCCCTCCAGCCTTTTTAAGGCAGTAACCGCATCAGTCTCCATCAGTACAGCTTCATCGGAAAGTCTGGTGAAATTGAGATTATCGCGTATACAGGCAGCGGCGGCTCTGCTGTTTTCAACAAGGTATGCCTTTTTTGCCCCGCGGCTGAGTGCTTCTATGGCTATTGCCCCGCTCCCCGAAAACAAATCAAGGAACATACTTCCCGGAACATCATTCTGAATTACGTTGAAAAGCGTCTCCTTGGTCCTGTCCTGCGTAGGACGTGTTGCCAGTCCTTCTATTGTCTTAAGAGGCATGCTTCTTCTTGTGCCTGCAATCACTCTCATATCAATTCCTCCATTATTCAATATTCATATCAATATTATACAGCGTATATCCAAGGAAATATCTAATAATATATCTTGGCTTCCTGAAGCATCTTAAAGTCAAATCCGTTTATTTCGAATATATTTACACAGCAATTCTTCTGAAAAACGCCATCCCACATATTTTTTATTTCGAGGTGATTGAGATAAATCATTATGGATTTATTCAGTGCCCCATGTGCTGTAATAAGCACCGTCGCCTCAGGCTCCTTTAATGAAAGCGGAACTATGACGCTGTCTATAAAAGCTTGTGAGCGGGCACATAGCTGTTCGTAGGTCTCACCACCCTGTGCGGGTATATATTTATCAGGTGCATCGAAGAAATAATGAAAATCCTCTGTGATGAGATCCGAACTGACTCCTTCATTCACCCCGAAACATATCTCTTTTAGTCTGTCATCGGTTATGATTTTCACTGGTCTGTCCATTCTGATAAGCTCAGCAGTCTTATATGCCCTTTTAAGCGGACTTGAGAAGATATAATCAAAATGTACATCCTTTAACGCTTCACCTGTTATCCGCGCCAGCTCAATTCCATATTCATTGAGCTGCGTGTCACTCTGTCCCTGAAGCCTTTTTTCCTTATTCCAATCGGTTTCGCCATGTCTTATAATATATAGTTTCATATTTTTATCCTTATTGTTTATCTTGAAATTTTCCACAGTACATCTTGGTGAAATTTTTCATGTGACTGTGCTTCCTGCTTCTCATACAATTTTCATTATAACATTACATCATTCTGGGAAAAAGCTTTTTTTAATGTATTCTGCAAATTGTTTTCAATTATATAATCTGCACAGTCTTTTGCTTTCTTAAGCATATCTGCATCGGTGTATATATCTGCAAGTTTAAATGACATGTCACCACTCTGCCTGATTCCGAAGAAATCTCCCGGACCTCGGAGCTTTAAATCCTGTTCAGCAATGTAAAAGCCGTCATTGGATTTGCCTATGATATCAAGACGCTGCTTTGCCTCCTCCTTTTTTGAGGTGCTCACAAATATACAGTATGATTGCGCATTTCCTCTTCCTACTCTTCCGCGAAGCTGGTGAAGCTGTGCAAGGCCGAATTTTTCTGCGTTCTCGATGAGCATCACTGTGGCATTCGGAACATTTATTCCTACTTCAATTACAGTTGTTGAAACCAACACCTGTATTTCGCCCTTAGCGAATCTTCCCATAATATCATTTTTGGTATCGGCTGCCATCTGGCCGTGAAGTCCCTCCACAGTAAGTCCGGGAAGATTCTTCCTCAATTCTACTGTGTAGTCTGTGACATTTTCACTTTCACTTATTTCATTATCCTCAACCATCGGGCATATTACATAAGCCTGATGACCCAGCGCCGCCTGATTCATTATAAATCTATACGCATTCGGGCGGTACTCTTCACCGACAACGGCATTTTTTATCGGAAGCCTGCCCACAGGCATGGCATTAATTATGGATATGTCAAGGTCTCCATATAGAATGATTGCAAGCGTACGCGGAATCGGTGTTGCACTCATGACACATACATGCGGATGCCCACCTTTTCTGGCAAGTCCGCCTCTTTGGTTCACACCAAAACGATGCTGTTCATCCGTCACAACAAACCCAAGATTGTTGTATTCCACCTTTTCCTGAATCAATGCGTTAGTGCCTATAATAATATCAGCTGTACCGTCTTTTATCTGTTCATGTGCTTTCTTCTTCTGTGAAGTGCTCATCGAGCCAACAAGCAGAACCGGTGTAACCGGAAATTCATGTTTTTTCAATAATTCACATACCGTATCATAGTGCTGCTTTGCCAGAACCTCGGTAGGAGCCATGAGTGCACCCTGGAAGCCGGCTTCAACAGCGTTGAGGAGCGCTAATACAGCTATAATCGTCTTTCCTGAGCCTACATCACCCTGAATAAGCCTGTTCATGACATGCTTCCCCGACATATCGGCAACCATTTCGTCATACGCCTTTTTCTGTGGCTTAGTCAGCTGGTAAGGCAGCTCGGATATGAGTCTTGCAGCATAGCCTCCCTCATGTATCATACATTCATTCTCAAGATAAGTCCTCTGGGATTTCAGGTTTTCAAGCTTCATCATGAATCCGAAGAATTCATCAAAGGCAAGTCGTTTTCTTGATTCCTGCATTTCATTGATACCACGCGGAAAATGTATGTATTTTATCGCCTCATACAGTGGCTTTAATTCATAGCGTTCTATAAGCTCCTTAGGGAGATATTCCATTTCTTCAGGATTATTCTGCATGGCAAAATACTGTGTTACAGCTTTTGTGACCATGTTGTTGGTAAGTCCCTTTACCAGTGGATAGATTGGCTGGATATAATGAAGTTTCTGCTCATATTCTGCAGCAGTGTATAATTTAGGCTGTTCCATGGAGACTAAGCTTCCTCTGCACACCACTCTGCCGCGTACCATATAGCGGTAGCCTCTTCTCAGCGCACCCTTTATAAAAGGCATATTAAACCACGTCAGCTTGATACGCTCATTCTGCTCGTCTACAGCGAATACCGTAGTTATATTAAGCTTTTTCATCGGCTTCACTTCTACATCAGATGCGATGCTTAGATACAAGGTATAGATGCCGTCCTCATCGATTTCGCTGATAAGGACAGGTTCCTTGTATATATCATAGCTTCGCGGATAGTAGTATGGCAGCTGTGAAGTATCTGTTATTCCGGCTTTTGTAAAAAGCTGTTCTGTTTTCTGTCCGATTCCTTTAAGACTGCTAAGCTTCATAATAATCCTCATTCTCCGGCATAATGCCGTAAATCATACTCCCATATACAAGATATCCCCTCATAGGCAGGACCCATGAGGGGACAAGATACTCAATAAATATTCTATTCTACTGAAACAATATAGTAATAGATTGGCTGTCCACCACTGTGAACCTCCAGGTCAAGGTCAGGATAGGTCTCCTCAAGCTTAGCCGTAAGAGAATCAACCTGCTCGCTTGAAACATCCTCGCCATAGTATACACTTATAAGCTCAGAGTCATCATCAATAAGCTGGGACAGCATATCAATGGTTGTTTCTTCAATATCCTTGCCTACAGAAAGGATTGTCTTATCACCGATTCCCATTATATCGTTCTGCTTAATCTCTTTGCCATCCATCGATGTATCACGAACAGCGTAAGTTACCTGTCCCGTCTTTACGTTCTTCATCTCCGAAGACATATTATCGAAATTAGTCTCCGCATCTGCAGACTCGTCAAAATTGATAAGCGCTGTGATTCCCTGAGGTATTGTCTTAGAAGGAACTACATACACATTCTTATCTGTGACGATAGACTGTGCCTGGTTGGCAGCAAGTATAATATTTGAATTGTTAGGAAGAATAAATACATTCTCTGCGTTTACCTTGTCAATCGCATTGAGCATATCCTCTGTGCTAGGGTTCATTGTCTGTCCGCCTTCAATAACTACATCTACACCAAGTCCTTCAAATATCTCGCTGAGTCCCGCTCCGGCAGAAACGGATATAAAACCGTACTTCTTCTTAGGTTCAGCAGGCTTCTTAGCCGCTTCCTCAGCAGCCTTCTTCTCAGCCTCAGCCTTCTGTGCTTCCTTTATGAGCTTTTCCCTATGCTCCTCCCGCATATTATCTATCTTCATCTTGCTGAGTGAACCATAGGTGAGCGCTTTCTGAATTGCAAGACCCGGATCGTTGGTATGTACATGTACCTTAACGATCTCATCATCGGCAACGACTACTATTGAATCACCGATTGACTCAAGATATGCCTTGAAGTTGAGTTCATCACCGTTATCGAACTTCTTCTCAATATTGATTATAAATTCAGTGCAGTAACCATACTTGATATCTGCCTGAGTTGTGTCTGCCTCAACCTTAGCAGTGGTTGTTGTGCCAAGAGCTGCGGTAAGGTCAATCTCCTTGCCAAGAAGGCAGTCATATATTCCTGAAAGCACCTCGATAAGCCCCTGTCCGCCTGAGTCCACAACCCCGGCTTCCTTCAGCACCGGAAGCATCTCAGGTGTCTGTGAAAGAACATAGCGTCCGTGCTCAAGAACCTGTCCTAATATCTCTTCCAAATCGCCGTTCTCACATGCAAGCTCATTCATCTTATCCGAAAGACCCTTCGCAACTGTGAGGATAGTTCCCTCCTTAGGCTTCATAACTGCCTTGTACGCAGTCTCCGTTGCCTTCTGGAAGGCTCTTGCAAGTACTGGTGCATCTATAACCGTTACAGACTTAATTTCCTTAGTAAACCCTCTGAAAAGCTGTGAAAGAATAACTCCCGAGTTACCTCTCGCACCTCTTAAGGAACCTCCTGAAATAGCCTTTGACAAATTCTCAAAATTAGGTGAAGCAATATTGCTCACTTCCTTAGCTGCAGAAAGAATTGTCATTGTCATATTAGTTCCAGTATCTCCATCAGGTACCGGGAATACGTTTAATTCGTTTATTATCTCTTTTTTTGCTTCCAGATTGGCAGCTCCTGCCAAGAAGCATTTCTTGAGCATAGCAGCATCTATGGTATTAATAGCCACTTTAAAATCCTCCTTAAATAACGGTTAGTCAATTACTCTTACGCCATCAACAAATATATTGATCTGCTTAATCTTCATGCCGGCAAATTCTTCAACCTTATACTTGACGCTGTTCACAAGGTTATCTGCTACAGCAGAAATGGAAACTCCGTACGATACAATAACATGAAAATCCAAAGTAATCAAGTTCTCTTCATCAATCTTTACATTAATCCCATGTGTAAGACTCTCTTTTTTGAGAAGCTTAACCAGTCCATCCTTCATGCTTACGGCAGCCATTCCGACTATACCGAAGCTCTCTATGGCGGTTGTTCCCGCAAACATTGCTATAACCTCAGGGTCTATCATAACAGTTCCTAATTTATTTTCAATTCGACCTTTCATGGTTCCTCCAATCTCCGTGTGATTCACGGTTTACAAAGTCATGATATTGTCATTATACATTATTTCTATACAAAATCCAACTTAAAAGTGAAAATCTTTAAAAAAATATTTTTTTTACTTGCAAAATATTCAAATATCTGTTATCATAACTTCTGTTGTCAGCCAAGTAGGCATTATTAAGCTTTGAGGAGGTGCAATCATGGCAAAGTGTGCTGTTTGTGATAAGGGTGCTCATTTTGGACTCAAGGTAAGTCACTCTAACAGAAAATCAAACAAGATGTGGAAGTCAAACGTTAAGTCAGTTAAGGTTTTGACAACAGCAGGTCCAAGAAAGATGTATGTATGTACTTCTTGCTTAAGATCAGGCTCTGTTACAAGAGCGTAGTCAAGAGTTTGATGTTAATTAAGCCCCGGATTTTTCCGAGGCTTTTTTTTCATTAATGAAATAAGATTACGGTCAGACTATTTGCAACTGCAGAATAGATTATATCCACACAGCATCAGAAGGACTATTATCACGATTCCCCAGAAAACATTCTCAATAAGCAGCCCTATTATCATTCCCACTGCAATCCAGAACATCATAAAACCTATTATTCTCACCACAGGAGTATTTCCTCCGTATACCTGCTGCTCTATTCTATTATATGCACTATATGTGTCATTATTCACAATCACATTCTTGTCATGCCTTTAAAAATATGTGGTGTTAAAAAAACAATTATATGAAACCCGTTAAGACGTTTTTCATATAATTGTTTTAATCATTTGTAACATCACCATTCTCATTGAGAATTATGGCATCACCAAGATATTTTGATTGTGGCTTTGTTTTTGCGAGAATAAAATCCTTGTTTCTTGCAAGTATTTCGCGGATTTCCCTTTTGGATTGTCCTGAATAGCTTCTTAAGTCTGCCGGAACTCCGTAAGCCTCCATGCCAAGTGACTTGGCAAGGTATATTGCCCTGTAAAGATGGTATTTCTGGGAAACAATAATAATTTTGTTGACGCCGAATATATTTCTGGCACGATACAGGCTGTCGTATGTAGAAAATCCGGCGTGATCCATGTATATGGCGTTTGATGGTACACCGGAAGCAATAGCATATTTTTTCATGGTTTCAACTTCATTGTAATCATTGCTGCCGTGATCACCGCTCATTATTATGTCCTTTGATGCGCCGAGCTTATATAGATTGACACCGGTCATAATTCTGTCATAGAGCATATTGCTTGGAGTCTTATCCGGTTTAACCGCAGCTCCGAGAACCAGTATACAGTCTACATCTGAAAGCACAGCAGCTTCATCGGCATTCAGTATATAGGAGCCTGTTTTATATATCACGCAGCCATTGACTGCAAAAGCATACACGGCTGCTGCAAGGACAGCCGCGCAGCATGTATAACCTATTCCCTTTATTATCTTCTTAACTGACATCGGATTCACCTTGAATGTTACTTATTATCACTTCCGGTGATATCATTTATGGCTTCATCAACCGCTTCGTCTTTCTTGGTTTTCTTTCCACCTGCAATATCGGTCACCTTGTCAACTATGTCCGGAACCATATCAAGAATCTTGGTCATAGTATCCTGATTCTTAACATTCACAAGCTTAGTCTGTCCGTTCTGTATTACAAGCACCGCACTTGGAGAGAGCTTAGCACCGAGTCCGCCTCCGGCATTATTCTTGCCTTCACCTGAGAATGCCCCTGCGCCCACACCGAATGCGACGTCAACGAGTGGAACGATGATGGTGTCGTTAACCGTAACTGCATCTCCGACTACTGTCTTAGCGCTTACAAAGCTGTCCATTCCTGAAAAGAGAGATTCAACTGTTGAATTGAACTTGTTGTTATTGTCTGCCATTTTAAAATCCTCCTGTTTATTTACTATTTTTTATGGTTTTAATTATTTTTTTGACTTCTTTGTTAAAATATACTCCGGCTGCTATATATAATACTCTGCCAAGAATAATTCTACCCTTAAAATCTAACTCCGCTTCAAAAACCTTGTCATCCCATACAGGTGTTATATTTATGACAATCCCGGTCATCGCCCTGAAAACAGCTATTCCTCCAACGATTTCACCGAGCAGTGCAGGGTCGTCAAGACCGAGCTTTATCGATATGGTATGGCTTCCGGGCATGATATGCTTAAACAGAAGCTTCAGTTGTCTCATTACAAAGTCTATAACGCCGCGGTTTTCTTTAATAAGAGAGACTATCGACTTGACCTTATCGGTGATTCTGTCTGAATCAGAACCGGAGACTTCAGTTTTTTTGTCTGATTTCTTATCCGGGAGGCTTTCCGGCTTTCCAGAGCTCTTTGACTTATCTGCTTTCCGTGATTTTCCAGCATGTGAGCTTACTGATTCCTTCCGCTCCTTATGTCCGGAAGAAGCTTCCACCTCGATAGCTTTTTTCGACTTAGTGAATGTATCCGTTTTGCCGAATGTTTCGGCTTCATTGACTTTTTCGCTTTTGCTGAGTTCATCGGCTTCGCTGCCATTTGAAGCTTCACCTGTTTTAGCAGCTTCACCGGTTTTGGTTAACCCGTCATCCTTTACTGCACCATTGGTTTTAACAGCTGCATCGTTTTTCACAACTTCGCAGCTTTTCACCGCTTCACCAGCTTTCACAGCGTCATGTTCTTCCTTGACAGTGCTGTCGTTCTGCCCAGGGCTGTCTGCAGTCTTCTTATCATCGGTCTTTTTGCCATCGGAAATATTATGCCCAAATAACTTTATTTTAAGTTCGGATTCTTTACCGTCCAGTTCAAAATTCACATGCAGCAATCTCAGGAGATATGTGACATGAGCCGACACGCGGGGCTTACCATAGAATGAGGCATGCACTCTATATCGTATTGGAACAAACAACAGCAGACATAGAATTAAAAGGACAATGCCCACGACCACAAGAAGGACAATTCCGATAATCTTTAATATGCATAACAGTATTTTTAAAAGCAGCAACTACAACACCTCCTTGCCGGAGAATGTGTCCTCATAGAAATTGAGAAATGCCCTTATATCAAAGTTACCGTTGGTATTATACATATCCCCGACTATGGATGAGGCGAGTTCTATCGCATCCTGCTTTCCGCGTGCTATCCCGACAACGTATTTGCTGCGGTTCTTATAGTGAGGCTGCATAAGCTCAAGTGAGCTGTATATATCAAGTATATTGCGCTCCCTTGATTCAGGAAGGGCAAGAATGTATAAGTTCGGCTCTGGCTTACCCTTTTCAAGGCGGTGAAGCAGACGTGTCTTTTTTTTAGCATTGTTTTCTTTAAAATATAGCTTATCGTACCAGATATAATGCACAGCAATCACGCCTCCCACCTTCTATTATACTACATATATTTTACTCATTCATCAGGTTCAGCATAAGCTTCATGCATGATTTACGTTCTGCTTCATCACTGCACTGTCCAAGTGCAACATGTATATACTTTTTGATTTCCTCCATATTGTTAAAGAAAACAGGAAGACTTCCAAGAATTCCGGACATGACTGCCCTGTTAAACGGTCTTTCATGCTCCGCGAAGAAATCTGCCAGTTCATTGGTAAGTTCATCGCATCTGCTGTTAATATATGCTTCATCGGCAATAATATTCGACAGCTTATCCTCAACCAGCTTCATAAAGCTGCTTCCTGAGCTGAGCCTCTCAAGCTTGAAAAGCTTCTCGTAATCTTCACTGAGTCCAAGCTGCTCTGCTCTTCCCATATAGGAATTGTGTACATCATCCAGAGCATAGCTGTCCGATGAGAGCTGTGTCGACAGCTTTTCCTGCACACCTTCGATTGCCACGAAGCTGTCAAAGGAATCCTCTGCAGGAAGCACGCGGTCATATATTGCATCAAGCGCCATATCGATAATCTTAAGACAGTGCTGTCTTGCTGTACCATCTACAATAGCCCTTCCGGATGTGAGGAGAACCATGTATGCGTCATTTACCGCATCCATGAGAAGAACGAAAACGTCAGTGACATTCACAACATACTCTGTAGCATCTGCAAGAACCCCGGCAGCTTCAAAATAATCTTCCTGTGTCATGCCGACATAGGAGAAGCTGTCAAGCTTATTAAGGCTGTCCGAGAGGACATCAAAGGCTGTGTCGAAATTCTCAGGTGTATGGAGCATTGAAACGGAACGAAGCATGTAAATGAAATCCTCCACCGCAGCCGTATCAGAACCCTTGTACAGTGTAAATGCATCGTGGAGAAGCTCAAAGAACTTGTTCTTTGAAAGACGCATCGGTATCTGGCTTACAACCTGACCTATTTTCATATTTACAACAGAATTGTCTTTGTCTGAGACGATGTAGCTGAGAATATCCTTTTCAAATTTGTCATTGTAGTAATCGGAATTAATATCACATTCCTTAAAATTATACTCTATACGGTTCAGCACATACTCATACACCTGAAATCTGTCCGTAAAAGCTGTAAGTATCTCCATTCTTTCAATAAGTTCATCTCTGAGCTCATCAATATCCGCAAGAGCTTTATCTGAATCAGCTTCATCGGCATTTTCGTCTGAAATACCGGCTTTCACTGCATTTGCAAGTCTGAGTGCATAGTCTGAGACAAGCTGTGTATACTGCGTATCCTCACCGTACACCTCCGCAAAGGAATACAGATTGAGTGCGAGCTTTACATAGCCCATCCTGCCATACAGTGAGTTCATTCCGTCAGCATATTTCGATAAATTCATGTCGACATTCTTTCCCTTGGAAAGCTCAGCCGCTATATTACTTAGTTCAGCCATAAATAAATCCTCTTCTGATTATTTTTCTTCTAATACCTTGTCAAAAATATGGAAGCAGTCAAATGTTGCAAAGTAATCCTTAGGTGTCTCTGCGCGTCTTATCATCTTCACTGAGCCGTCCTCACACAGCAGAAGCTCTGCTGAGCGGAGCTTGCCATTATAATTATATCCCATTGAGAAGCCGTGTGCACCTGTATCATGGATAACAAGGAAATCACCCATATCAATCTTAGGAAGCATACGGTCGATTGCAAACTTGTCATTGTTCTCGCAGAGCGAACCTGTAACATCGTACTTGTGGTCACATGGCTCATTCTCCTTGCCCATAACCGTTATATGGTGGTATGCACCGTACATAGCCGGACGCATAAGGTTGGCAGCACAGGCGTCACATCCTATATACTCCTTGTATGTGTGCTTCTCATGTATTGCTTTTGTTACAAGGTGACCATAAGGTCCCATCATGAATCTTCCAAGCTCCGTATAAATAGCCACATCGCCCATTCCGGCAGGAACTAACACTTCCTCATATACCTTTCTTACACCCTCACCGATGGCAAGAATATCGTTAGGCTCCTGATCCGGTCTGTAAGGGATACCGATACCGCCCGAAAGATTGATGAACTTAATGTCACAGCCTGTCTTTTCAGATACCTCAACTGCAAGCTCAAACAGAATCTTTGCAAGAGTCGGATAATATTCGTTGGTTACAGTATTGCTTGCAAGGAAAGCATGAATACCAAAATGCCTGGCACCCTTCTGCTTTAAAATTTTAAATCCTTCAATAAGCTGCTCCTTTGTAAAACCGTACTTGGCATCTCCGGGATTATCCATTATGGAATTGGCAATCTGGAAATATCCACCAGGATTGAATCGGCATGATATGGTCTCCGGAATGCCGCATATATCGTCCAGGAACTGTATATGGGTAAAATCATCAAGGTTTATGGTTGCATTTATCTTATGAGCATATTCAAATTCCTCAGCAGGTGTTGCATTTGATGAAAACATGATATGCTGTCCGTCAAAATCAAGAGCCTTGGCAAACATAAGCTCGGTAAGCGAAGAACAGTCAACACCACAGTCATACTCCTTAAGAATATTTACCAGAAAAGGATTCGGAGTGGCCTTCACTGCGAAATACTCTCTGAAGCCCTTGTTCCATGAAAAAGCCTCCCTAAGCTTCTTTACGTTCTCACGTATACCCTTCTCATCATATATATGATAAGGTGTAGGATATGTCTTGTCGATCTCCTTTAACTGTTCAAGTGTAACAAATGGTTTCTTTTCCATGGCTATTCTCCTCTTCCTGTCTTATTGTCATTGCTGTGCACATGTCCGCAGCTGCATCCCCCGTGATGAGCGCTTATATCTTCATCGGTATCTTTCTGACAAGCTTCACATACACCGTACAGTACCGTCTTAGAATTGTCTACCAGAAAATGATGATGTTCGTAAACATGTTCCTCTATCTGCTGAAGGAAATCACAGCTTACGTGAAACAGCCTGCCGCACTTTACGCATTTGAGATGAAAATGATTGCGGCATGCAGTATCCTCACCTTGGTACTGATAGCATGCCCCGACGCCCTCTTCTATATAATACTTACGAAGAAAACCTTCATCCGCAAGCTTCTCCATATATCGATAGATAGTCGTGCGTCCAACCTTATTGCCTTCATTCTTCAGGTGGTCTGTAACCTCATCGATGGTGACATGTTCATCCTGACACTTTTTCAGGTAATCCAATATGATTTCTCTCTGCTTTGTGCGGTATGCACCCTTTTCGTTATTCTCCATATCTATGTACTCCAAAACAATACTTACCAAACATTATAATCTCAATTGTCTGACCTTGCAAGTAAATTATATCCGAAAAGAGGCAACAATCATATTTTCAGGATTCGGGTGGCAAAACATGCCAATTTAATCTATGAGTGTATAACGTATTATATTTATGCATATCAGCTCCATTGTCCGAAGCAAGATGTTCTAAGAACTCTGATAAAGGTATTCTATATGTCCGCCACCGAAGCCGGCATACATCCGTGTATGCATTGCTTCTAAAGCAGCATCCGTGCTGCTTTTGGCTGGGGACTTAGCAGAGTTCTAAGAACATCTAAGCTTCTCCCAAAAGTCGTGATATGCATAAATATAATACGTTATACACAGCTAGGTATATATAACATGTTTTGCCACCTGAATCCTGAAAAAAGAGAGTTTACGTGCAGAATCTCATTCCCTGCCCGCATACATGTATTTACATGTACACTTTAATATGGTAAAATTTAGCTTTAGAGCAGATTCATCTGCCGGATAATATTATAATGCAAAGGAGTATGACTATGCCCGGTGTACTTGCACTTTTACTTGTTATTGTTGTAGTTTTTCTTATTTTCTTTTCCGAAAATCTTCAGAAGAAAAAGATGGAAGAACAGCTGAACACTATTATTGGAAATCAGAAGGTGTTATATGGAAGTATGGCTAATCTCACTGTAGGAACAGGCTTTGTGAGAGGATATTTTGCTATCACGGAGAGATACCTTTATTTTATTGAGAGCAAGAAGGATGGAACAATCAAGCTTACAATACAGCTTAAGTTTGAGGAGATTTTAAGCCATAAGCTGCACTTCGTCCTGTTTATTGAAGGTCCTGACCACAGTGTCTATGAAATCAAGGCAGGAAACAATACGCAGGCTTACAATGTTCTTGTAAATCAGATAAAAAAAGTGGTGCCGCAATAGGACACCACTTTTTTTAATCCAAGGTTTTAATTGCGAGCTCTAACGCAGCGTCTACTGCCTGAGCTCTTATGTTCTGCCTATCACCCTGAAAAATATGCTTTTCAACCACGGCTTCGCCATTATAATAGCAGCCGATATAACATAAACCTACAGGAAAGTCCGGTGTCCCTCCGTCAGGTCCTGCAATGCCCGTAACGGAAAGTGCGACATCGGCTCCGGCAGTCTTTGCGGCACCCTCAGCCATCTCACGGGCAACTTCCTCACTATACACGGTATATTTTTCGAGTGTTTCTCTCTTAACACCGAGAATACGCATCTTTGTTTCCTCTGAATAGGTTATATAACCTGTTTCAAATACATCTGAGACACCCGGCACATTCACAAGGGTGGCTGCAATCAACCCTCCCGTGCAGGATTCGGCAGTTGTAATCTTGAGTGCTCTCTCAAATAATATTCTTACCAATTCTTCTTCCATGATTAGTTATCCTTCAATATATCTTTATTCTGTACAAGATATACTATGAGCGAATACACTGTGAGCACAAGCGCTGCATAGATAAATATCTGCTCAACGTATCTCATAAAGGCAAACGGAAGTCTGGCTATAAGCAGGCAGCACATAATCATCTGTACGGTAGTCTTAATTTTTCCCGACATTCCGGCTGCAATGACTACATTCTTTTCAGCTGCAATGAGTCTGAAGCCGCTTATTATAAATTCACGCGCAATTATAATTATTACAATCCACGCCGGGATAAGGTCAAGCTCTATGAAGGCTATCATAGCCGAACATACCAAAAGCTTATCGGCAAGCGGATCCATAAATTTGCCAAAATTAGTCACAAGATTATACTTTCTTGCGATTTTACCGTCAAGCATGTCTGTGAGGCTTGCGATGATAAATATTGCAAGTGCAGCATATCTGCTTCCGGGAAAGAAATCTGTCATAAGGAATACCAGAAAAAAAGGTATCATGATAACTCTTGCTATTGTAAGTCTGTTTGGTAAATTCATTGTACTAATTCTCCTATCAAGTCATATTCTAATGCGCCGGTAACCTTAACCTTACAAAAATCTCCGGACATAAGCTCTTCGTCCGTATTGACAAATATATAACCGTCGACATTCGGGGCATCCATGTAGGTTCTTCCGACGTAGGCATTCTCATCCGCAACCTTACCCTCTATCATTACAGTCATCACTTTGCCTATCTGTGATTGTGACAGGTCGGAGGAAATCTCCTGCTGCAGCTCCATAAGTCTGTCGCGTCTTTCTTCCTTCACTTCTTCCGGAACCTGACCATCCATCTCGGCAGCCTTGGTTCCCTCCTCAGCGGAATAGGTGAACACGCCGAGTCTTGTGAACTCTATCTCGTCAATAAATTCCATGAGTTCTTCATGGTCTTCCTCTGTCTCACCTGGGAAGCCTGCGATAAGAGATGTTCTGAGCGCGATATCCGGTATTTCCTCGCGCAGCTTAGCAATACGCTCAGTCAGCTCTGCCCTGTTGGTCTTACGGTTCATTCTTTTTAAAATACTGTCTGAGGCATGTTGAATCGGGATATCAAGATAATGGCATATCTTCGGCTCCTCCTTAATAACCTGGATAAGCTCGTCATATATCTCTTCCGGATAGCAGTACATTATCCTTATCCAGCGAAGCCCGTTTATGCGGCAGAGCTTTCTTAGAAGCTCATGGAGCATCTTCTTTCCGTATAAATCAACTCCGTAAAGTGTAGTCTCCTGTGCAACCAGCACAAGCTCCTTGACTCCGCCCTCTACAAGTGCCTCCGCTTCCTTGACAAGCTCTTCCATCGGGTAGCTTCTGTAGTGACCGCGCAGCATAGGGATGATACAGTATGTGCAATACTTATCACAGCCCTCCGCTATCTTAAGGTGGGCATAATGTCCACCTGTAGTCACGATACGCTTTGCCTTAATTATATCCGGCTTGTAATCCGACATTCCGAATACCATATCGACCTCGGGAAGCTCCTTTTTAATCTCCTCCTTGTAGCGCTGTGCAAGGCAGCCTGTAACGATAAGCTTCCTGCACTTTCCTGTCTCCTTGAGCTTACCCATCTCAATTATATTGTTAATACTCTCCTCTTTGGCATCACCGATAAACGCGCAGGTATTAACTATGATAATATCTGCTTCATACTCGTTGTCTGTGAGTTCATAATGGGCTTCATGGAGCATTCCCAACATTTTCTCAGAATCGACAAGATTCTTGTCACAACCTAATGATACGTAAAATACTTTCACAATCTTCCTCATTTCTATTATTATTAATTGTAACGATGTTTTGACCACAAAATCATTGTAATATATAACATATATAAAATACTTATATACACACCATGCAAATACACACATTACATAAGCGGCGCAAACAGTCTCAATATAGCCTTAAAGGTCATGGTGATAAGAGAAACCTTTTTAGGCCTGTCTTTTTCATGGACCTCCTCGCTGATTTCAAATGTATCGAAAAAGTCCTTCTTAAGATCTGCTATGGCTTTAGAATTATATAGATATGTTCCACACTCGAAATGCAGATAGAGACTTCGGTAATCCATATTGATAGTTCCCACTACTCCAACCTCGTCATCACATACATAGCATTTGGCATGTATAAATCCGGGTGTATAGTGATATATCCGCACTCCTGCCTCCAAAAGCTGTGGATAGTAGGACTTTGTGAGCATGTATACTATCTTCTTATCAGGTATTCCCGGGGTCACTATCCTTATATCCACACCTGATTTTGCTGCAAGGCACAGTGCCTCCATCATCTCATTGTCGATTATGAGATAGGGAGTAAAGATATAAACATAACGGCTTGCATGTCTTATAATATTAAGATATGCGTTCTCACCGACACATTCATGGTCAAGAGGTGAATCGGAGAATGGAATTACCACCGCTGATTCGTCTTTCGCCTTATATTCAGGTATCTCAAAGTATGGAGAATAGTCCTTATCCGTGTCCTCAATGGAGTTCCACATCTGTAGGAACATGATGACATGATTACGCACGGCATCGCCTCTTAGGCGTACTGCGGTGTCCTTCCAATGACCATAAGGGCAGTCGATATTGAAATATTCATCACACATATTGAAGCCGCCGTTGAAGCTGACTCTTCCGTCTATGACCATGATTTTCCTATGATCACGATTATTCATAAAAATATAGAATACAGGAACTAACGGATTGAATGCCCTGACCTTGATTCCCTTTGACAGAAGTCTTTTTATAAAGCGGTTATTGACATAAGCAAGGCTGCCGAAGTCATCATATATTATTCTTACCTCCACTCCGTCTTTAACCTTCTGCTCAAGTATATCCTCAATCTTTTTAAAGGAATGTGCATCCTCCATTGCAAAGTATTCCATAAATATGTATTTTTCTGCTTTGGATAGTTCCTCAAGCATTGCATTATATGCTGTATCCGTCTGTGAAAAATAATCTACATCCGTATTTTTGTAAGCTCCATAGCCGCTGTATTTGGATAGGTAGTGGCATTGTGACTTTATATCATCATTGTTTTGTCCAAGCTCAGACAATATTTCATCATCAGCGGCTTTGTATATGTCGAAGCGCTCGTTGATTTTCGTGAACTTGCGATTCATTTTTTTAGGAATCTTTGACTGTCCCACAAACGCATAAAGAAAAACACCGAATACAGGTAAAGCAAGTATCACTACAGCCCATACCAGTTTATATGCCGGATTATCACGATTTACAACAATCCCTAACACCATGAGTATGCCAATTATATTGGCTATCATGGAAAGCGGCACATAATAGCTGTTCAGCCTATGAAGTATGGAAAACAGCCATAAAAATTGAAAAATTATACTTATAGCAACGACAATCGCTCTTCCGAAAATAATGTTTAAAAATTTTTTCATTTTTAATCCCCGTGTCACTGCTTTTGCAGCGACTCAAAATAGTAATGAAAAACGTGCTTTTCACGTTTTTACTGTGTGAAATCGTAATATCTCAACATATATTCAATAGTTTAATCGCATTGAATTTATTATAACAGCCTGCTGCCAAGAATGATACCCATATATTTTTTTAAAGAGAACAAATTATTTTTATTAAAGTTAGTATATAAAGCTTCCAGATTCTCCTCGGAATGCTCTGTCTCCTTAGAATATATTCTCATCAGAGTTATCTGCTTTTCAAAAGTGAATTCTTTTTCCGTATGGCAGGTTAATGAACCTAAAAGTTCCTGCATTATAAGTGCGGTACAAGCAAGCTTAACTTTTTCTGATAATTTTTCATCGAACACAGCTCTCAAAAAATATCTGTAGATATAATAGACAAGCAGATGCTCATACTCGTACTCCCGTTCATTGACAATATGGGAATTTTCTTTACATTCAGGCATTCCCTCTGATACAAAAGCGATGGCATTTGACAGTATTTGTGTCCATTCAGGCTTAATATGTTCCAGATTATCATACACCTCAAGCCAGCCGGCGAGAGTTTCCGGTGTTTTTTTATAATTTCCGTATTTCTTTTCAAGTCTTTCGATTCTCTTATTACAATAATTTATATCCTTATAGTTATCTAATACTCTATCTATTTTTCTGTTTTTGATTCGTTTCTGAATTGCATGTGAAAAATCAAGCAGAAGAACTGTACGGTGCTTAACAGGCAGGCTTCTGTTCTGACAAATCGAATATGCTATATCTCTTGCCTGACAGAGCTTGAAATAAAGCGAAGCATCTATATTGTTGTAGCCTGAAACAGGCTCGCTGTTTTCTGAAAGCTTGAACGTAATCGGCTCCCTGCGCTTCATAATAAGTTCAACGGCAACCGGACACGAGAGTGAAATGCCTATTTCCCTTGTATTCCCGAATTCCGTTATATGTCTGGGAAAGTTCGTGCATGTCTCACACAGCTTGTCTTCACCAAGCTCAGAATATATATCACATAGATTTCTGTCATTTAGGAATGGACATCTGCCATGTTCCTGAAGAATGAATCTGTCCTCTATGGGATAATCTACAAGCATGCTTCTGAGCCTGTCTCCGAAAGCGCCTTCAACACTTTTATAATATGCACTTGATTTTTTATCCACATCAACTTCCCATCCTGCACAGCAGGTATCAATACAGGTTCCTCCAATGCATGCAAAGTCCTTGTAGTACTCAGGTACTCTTATCTTCATAGCTCTCCTTATACATCCATATAAAATTATTTGGCTTTTTTCGCAAAAAAGAACACCAAAATGAAAACATTCTGGTGCCCTTATTGATTCATATACTATTACAGATACCAATTATATGCACTGTTATAATAATTGTTGTACATTCCGTCTGCACCGTAAGAAGTTACAGATGCACTTGCATTCTCTGCGGCACTGCTGATATCAGATGCTCTTACAAAAGTCTGATATGCCATTGAACCGGAACCATTGAATAACTTCTTGACATCAGAAATATCGGACTTCTTGAATGTATCCTCATCAATAGACAGTGTCTTGTCCGAATTGATGGTAATACCAACATTCTCAAGAGAACTCTTGTAGGCATTTGCCTGACCTGTCATAAATGACACCTTACCGGTCACCTTGGAATTGGTGGTATCGGCAGCTTCCTCAATCAAGGAATTATAATTCTTCACATAGTCCTTTACAGCAGAAGTAATATCGTTCGTTACCTTATCAGCCTTCTTGAAAAGGCTCTTGGATGCGCTTGTGTCAGTAAGCTTGCCTGCAGCCTCGTAGAGACTGTCTGCTGCATCCTTTACCTCTGTAAGCTCTCTCTTCTGTGCAATGGCATTCTTGTTAGAGTTCAACTTAGTTGAAGTGGTATTAGATTTATCTGTAGAAGCTGTCTTATTGTAATAAGAGCTGACAAGCTTCTTATATGCTCCACTTCTTATGGTTGAATATTCCGATAATGAGGAATACAGACCACTCGTAAACGAACTGTTGGCTGAGCTGTTATTAAAACTTCCAAACAATGTATTAATCGACAACGACATAATATGCACTCCTTTCTATAATAATATGCTATCATCTAAAAAATCTTCTTCTTCACTTTTAAGCATATACTTATTTTTTATTTTTGTCAATATTCCTGTTATAAAAAATATATATCGTATAGAATACAAGAAGTATCACGGATGCAAGGGAAGCATAGTATCCTATATACCAATAATTGATTCCGTTATAGTATATCTTATAGTCATACTCCCCCACAGGAACCTTGAAGGAGACATTTTTAATTGCCCCGGCCTCTGCCTGTGCAAGCTGGTGCGTTGTCAGGTTCTCCACAACATATCCTCTATAATAGAACAGAGGAAGTTCAATCAGCCCTTCCGCTCCCGATGAATTGGAGGCATGCAGGTAGATATTGGTATATTCCTTCTTATAATCACTTACATCGACAAATATTGTTTTACAATTCTGCTCATTCAGATTTATCGACGTCAGCGTATCACCAACCATAGGATAGTACTCCATCATGCCGATATCGTTTGCATATTCCGTGTCATTCCGGGTTATCGAATTGAGATGTACAACATCCTTGGTTGTCATCAGTCCTATTGATGACCAGATATATTGTCCAAGCAGCATAAAAGCTATCACCGATGTTACTGTATACTTTACTTTTCTGTTTTCAAGCATGCTGATGGCGAAAACAATGGCAATAGCGAAAAACACGGTTGCAATCGTGAGAAATCGGTATGGCCACTGTATATTAGCCAATGCGTTTGCCGCGTAAAGTGTCAACTGGTTTATGCGTGTGCCCGCCATAAAATTCTGGAGGAACGATATTATTCCATCCCATGGGAATATCGTGAGGCATAAAGCTGTGAAAAAGACTGCCATCGACGAAAAAAAGATGAATGGTTTATTTTTAACAGCCTTTTGTCTATATCTTATGAAAACATATATTATGACAAGCAGTCCAAGCCCGAATGCGATTCCGAGTCCGGTATACACTTCCCTAAAAAATCTGACCTCAAGAAACATCTGGGGTATATCAACTCTGAACAAATCCGCAAGGTGTATTCCATTCGCCTGCATTGCACAGTCAATGTCCTTCCACCTGGTGATGACAACATTCTCATTCTTCATGCTGTCGAGAAAAGGGAGAATGAAATACATATTGACTGCAATGGAAGCTGACGCGGTCTTGAGCAGATTCAAAAAACGCTTCAACTTAAATGTCCTCTTAAAAAGAACCAGACATGTCAGAACAGTTGCCATGGCGACAAGTTCCGTGCTGATGATATGCGACTCAATTACCCCTGTGTAGCCTATCATTGGGACAATCCACTGGTGTGAATATCTTTTATCATCCACATCCATCGTATATATATTCCACAATCCTACAACAATAAGGGAAAAAAATCCCCATGCGGTTATCTCTCCTATTGACGCCCTTCCGTAGGTATCCGAAAAATGATAGGTGGAGAAAATAAAGAGAAACGCTCCGAGCAGTCCGTATTTTCTGTTGCACGTTATTTTCTTTACACAAAAATAAAACGCTATAACAGAAAAAGCATTAATCATGAAAATAAACGCTTTGAAAGAAAACTGCAATGTGAAGCCCATAAGTCTCATAACTGCCGGAATATAAAGGAATGCATCACCGTAAAACAGAGGTGTCGCATATCCGTATCCTGAATTGATGAGAGGATATATGCTCACTGGGAACTGCCCCGATAAAAGTCCTTCTTTTATTCCTTCGATTCTATCAAGGTGGAAGCGTGAATCATGACCTAAATAAATCACATCATTATACAGAGGAATACACGATATTATAATCATTCCGACAAGAAGAAGAGCTGTAGCTGTCTCCTCTTTTGTCGGGCATATTCTGCCGGAGTCTATAAGCCCGGCGAAACATGTTATGGTAAAAAGCAGAATGACTGTAATCAGCCCCATATAGTATATATAATCAGTGCGCCGGAAAACAATATTATCTATTTTCACCGGAGCAGCATTATTTGACAAAAATGTGCAGCTCACAGGATTACTCAGTCTGCCGAACCATGTTTCCAAGGACTGAATATTATTTTCTGCTGTGAGGCTTATACTCTGTATTACTTTCGCGCCATTATATACATATATGATTGTTGATGTCTCAGCACATTCATAGTTAACTTTAAGAAAGTATCTTCCCATAGGAAGTGAGACAGGCTCCGTGACATACCGGTACATCTCACTATTGTTCCGGGAAAATGCCGCAGTGTCTGATGACTCACTGTATCTGCTTCCCGATATATCTACGCTGTATTCCCTATCCGGCAATAAAATTAATATAATAAAAAATAATGCAAGCACTAATTCTATTGCACATGGGATAATATATTTGTTCTTTTTTATTTCTTTTTTCATAGTTTTTGTCATTCTCTTTATTTTCACAATATTAAGGCCCTTCCCGGGAAAATTATTTGTAAAACAACATGCCGGAAAGCTGCCCTATAAGAGCATTATCGCAGAAACATCATAACAAGCACAAGGATGCCAAGAACGATTCTGTACCATCCGAATACTGTGAAATCATGTTTCTTTATATAACCCATGAGGAATCTGATTGCTATAATGGATACCACAAATGCTGCAATCATTCCAAGTATAAGCGCAGCTGCCTCAGCGGTGGTGAATGCGAAGCCGAACTTGATAAGCTTTAATAAGCTTGCACCGAACATTACAGGTATTGCAAGGTAGAAAGTAAATTCAGCTGCAGCAGTTCTTCCTACACCGATAATCATAGCACCTACAATAGTTGCTCCTGAACGTGAGGTTCCGGGAATGAGGGCAAGCACCTGGAATATTCCTATGAGCGCAGCTGTTTTGAATGTAATGCTGCTTATATCATTAATCTTAAATTCCTTACCTTTGTGAAGCTTTTCGACAATTATAAATGCAATACCATATACAATGAGCATAATCGCAACTGTAGGCGCATTGTAGAAGAGCTCATCGATTTTATCGTTGAACGGAATTCCGATGATTGCGGCAGGAAGGCATGCAACGAGTATCTTGCACCATAAAATAAGTTTATCCTTGTTCCATGCAGGCTTCCTGGAATTATCCTCCTTTTTTACCAAATCAACAGGAAGAAGCTTCTTGAAGTATATAACAATTACAGCCAGAATCGCTCCAAGCTGTACAAGGACATCGAACATTTCCTTGAATGCATCACTCATATTGAGCTTCATAAATTCATCAACAAGAATAAGGTGCCCTGTACTGCTGATAGGAAGCCACTCAGTTATACCCTCCACTATTCCTAAAATAATAACCTTTAAATATTCAATCCATTCCATGTTATGTATCCCCTTAATCAAAAATAAAGGACTGTCACACTAAAAGCGAAACATTAAGTATAACAGTCCTTTTTCATTCATTTATTCTTCGTCATTATTATCTTCACTGATAATCTTAATCTTAGATTCGTAAAGCTCCTCAATAGCAATTGATAATGGCTTATCAACTGACTTAACCTTTACAAGAGGTTCATCGCCTGCAATAAGCTGTCTTGCTCTCTTAGCGGTGGCAAGCACAATTGAATAACGGCTCTGTACAATAGGCTGCTCGCCCGGCTCAACATCGCTGTTAACAACTTCCATTAAGTCTGTATAAGATGGATGTAACATTATAATTCTCCTTCCATGACGGATATTCGTTCATATATTTCATTGACAAATGCTAAAGCTGCTGCTGTTTAATATATATACTTTAGCATTATGAAATATTGCCATAACTGTTATTATGTCTTGTTTTTTTTGTTTTGTCAATAGTTATTCTATATTCTGTATCTGTTCACGAACCTTTTCAATCTCAGTTTTCAAGGTGATTGCCCAGTCAGTAATAGACAAATCACTCGCTTTCGACAGGATTGTGTTGGCTTCACGGTTCATTTCCTGTGCTATGAAATCAAGCTTACGCCCCACACTGCCGCCTTCTATAAGAGTTGCCTTGGTACTCTCGATATGGCTTCTAAGCCGCACCGTCTCCTCGTCCACACATATCTTATCAGCAAATATTGTGACCTCTGTAGCTATCCTGCCCTCGTCAATGGATGTATCGGAGAGAAGCTCTGATACCTTATCCTCAAGTCTTACTCTGTATTCATCGACCACGAGGGGACTCCGTTTTTCTATCCTGGTTACAAGCTCAAGCATATTGTCAAGCTTATCGATAAGGTCATTCTTAAGGTGCTCACCTTCCGTTATTCTGGTCTGTACGAAGGCCTGACATGCCATATCCACCGCATGCTCCAACAGATGCCATACAGTCTCGTCATCACCGTCCTGATCCTCCATTGTAATAACTTCGGGCATTCTTGCAAGTGTAGATACATTCACATCATTATCTATGCCGAACTGTTCCGACATATACTTAAAGATACTCATATATTCACCTGCGAGGTCTTCATTATAGTGCAGGCATACTTTACCTTCTGAAAAGTCTTCAAAGGTGATAAATACATCTACCTTGCCTCTGCTGATATATTTCTTAAGTACATTTCTTATTCCCGCCTCATAGAAATTAAGCTTCTTAGGCATCTTAATACCGGTTTCAAGATATCTGTGATTGACAGACTTCATTTCGACCGTAATCTTATGGTCATCATCAGCAGCTTCATATCTGCCGAATCCAGTCATGCTTTTGATCATCGGATTTCCTCCATAATTATATATGTATTGCACTATCAGCACATACTTTGAAAAAATTATATCATATTTATTCAAAATATGCTACAATTATAATATGTTTTTAAGCTTTTCACGTTAAATATTATATATATACAGCATACAGCGTCAGCTGATACTGCCCTATCGTGAAAATGCAATTACCTATGTAATATAAAAGAAAGATGAGGAATCAAAATGGCATTCGATGGTTTTGTAGTCGCTGCACTTGTCAAAGAAATGAATGACAAGCTGCTTGGTGGACGTTTATATAAAATAGCCCAGCCTGAGGAGGACGAGCTTTTCATCACAATCAAGAACAATAAGGAACAGTACAGACTTCTTTTATCTGCGAGCGCAAGTCTCCCGCTTGTATATATATTGCAGGACAACAAGCCAAGTCCGCTTACCGCCCCGAACTTCTGTATGCTCCTCAGAAAACATTTGAGCAATGGAAGAATAGCTGCCATCACCCAGCCGGGACTGGAACGTATTATACGATTTGAAGTTGAACATTTAGATGAGATGGGCGATTTGTGTAAGAAGTTTCTAATTGTCGAGCTTATGGGAAAACACAGTAATATTATATTCTGCGATGAGAACGATATGATAATCGACAGCATAAAGCATATTCCTGCGTATGTAAGCTCTGTCAGGGAGGTGCTTCCAGGACGTAAATATTTCATCCCCAATACCACAGGAAAGCACAACCCGCTGGCTGTCAGCATGAATGATTTCAGCATATATATTGGCGAAAAACCAATGCCCGTTTCCAAAGCACTCTACTCATCATTTACCGGTATAAGTCCTGTCAGTGCTGAGGAAATATGTCATCTTGCATCAATTGACAGCCAGACATCTGCCAATTGCCTGTCCGAACCGGAGCTTACACATCTGTGGGGAAATTTTCACAATGTTATGGAAGATATTATGTCCGGTGTTTTCTCGCCATGTATTGTGTATAAAAATGATGAACCGGTGGAATTTTCAGCGGTTCCGCTAACAATGTATAATATGGAAAGTAATGTGCAGGACAATGTACATGCGGATAGAAATATATCCTATGATTGTAATGAAAATTCCGCTCCACTGTACAGAATAGAAAACCTCCCTTCCATAAGCGCAGTACTCCAGAGCTTTTATGAAAAGAAAAACAATATTACCCGTATACGCCAGCGCTCAGCCGATTTAAGGCAGATTGTAAACACTGCTCTTGAGCGGAACAACAAAAAATATGACCTTCAGCTTAAGCAGCTTGCGGACACAGAAAAGCGTGAAAAGTACCGCATATACGGTGAACTTCTCAATGCCTACGGCTATGATATACCGGAAGGTGCCAAGAGCTTTGAAGCACTTAACTATTACACCAACGAGATGGTAACCATACCTCTTCAGGATGACCTGACCGCACATGAAAACAGTGTGAAGTATTTCGAGCGTTATAACAAGCTCAAGCGCACCTACGAGGCACTCAGCAAGCTGACGCTTGAGACCAAGGAGGAGATTGACCATTTAGAATCTATAAGCAACTCTCTTGATATAGCCGTGTCCTACGATGATTTAGTCCAGCTGAAAGAAGAGATGATTGAATATGGCTATATCCACCGCAAAGGCACTAAGGGAAAATCGGCTTCCGGCCGAAAAGAGAAGATTACAAGTAAGCCGTTCCACTATATTTCAAGTGATGGTTTCCACATGTATGTCGGAAAGAACAATTACCAGAACGAGGAGCTCACCTTCAAGGTTGCCACAGGAAATGACTGGTGGTTCCATGCCAAGGACCTTCCCGGTTCCCATGTCATTGTAAAGGCTGAGAATAAGGAGCTTCCGGACAGTACCTTTGAGGAGGCCGCAAGACTAGCGGCGCACTACTCCAAGGCAAGTAAGCAGGAAAAGGTTGATGTAGACTACATACAGAAGAAGCATATCAAGAAACCGGCGGCAGCCAAGCCGGGATTTGTAATATATCACACCAACTACTCCATGACCATTGACAATGATGCTCATAAGATGGGAACACTCATAGAAGAATAAGTTTTTAATTGGGACAGGGGTCAGGTACGTGTCACAGAGTAAAACGCTTGGGACACGTACCTGACCCCCCTGTCCCAATTAAAAGGTCGATTTAACATATCAATAATGTTAAATCGACCTTTTTTATTAACGGCTAAATATCATTTACTTAGTGTATCGTTCACCGGCAGATATTATACAGGGTAAGCGCCATCCTTGGCAACGGTAGCGTCAACCTTAGTCTGCTGTGCTTCTCTATACTTGAAGAAGTCAGTGGCAACCTGTGGGAAGAGTGCGTATGATAATACATCCTCGTCCTGCTGCTTGTACTGCTTCATCTCAGACTCGAGCTTAGCAAGCTCAGGCTTGAGAGTATCGGCGAAACGGCAGGTGATTGGCTGCTCGCCTGAAAGCTCGATGGCCTTCTTCTGAACCTCAGGGTTGAAAGGCTTAACAGTCTTTCCGTACTTACCGAGAAGTAAGTCCTTAGACTCCTTAGTCATGTTCTTGTATCTCTCGCCGAGAACTACGTTGAGAACAGCCTGTGTACCAACAATCTGGCTTGAAGGTGTAACAAGAGGCGGTTCACCGAAATCCTTACGAACTCTCGGAACTTCCTCGAGAACCTCTGTAAACTTATCCTCTGCCTTCATTTCCTTTAACTGGGAAACGAGGTTGGAGAGCATACCGCCAGGCACCTGGTAAAGAAGAGTCTTAATGTTAACGCCCATAACCTTTGTGCTCATAAGACCGCTCTTAATCCACTCCTCGCGAAGAGGTGTAAAGTAAGCTGCAATCTCAGCGAGAAGGTTCTGGTCAAAGCCAGGATCATAAGGAGTTCCCTCGAATGTCTTTGCGAGAACTTCTGTTGCAGGCTGGCTTGTACCCATAGCCATAGGTGACATAGCTGTATCGATTCTGTCACAGCCTGCCTCAACTGCCTTTAAGTAAGTCATTGAAGCGACACCTGATGTGTAATGTGTATGAAGGTCAATAGGAAGGGAGGTACCCTCTTTGAGTGCCTGTACAAGCTCTGTTGCCTTGTAAGGAACCAAAAGACCTGCCATATCCTTGATACAGATGGAGTTAGCACCCATATCCTCAATCTTCTTAGCCATATCCTTCCAGTAATCAAGTGTATATGCATCACCTAATGTGTAGGAAAGAGCTACCTGAGCTTCAACACCCTCTGAGTTGGCAGCCTTAACTGCTGTCTCGAGGTTACGGATATCGTTAAGACAGTCGAAGATACGAATTACATCGATACCGTTGGCAGCGGACTTCTTTACGAAGTACTCTACAACGTCATCTGCATACGGACGATATCCGAGGATATTCTGTCCACGGAATAACATCTGAAGCTTTGTATTTTTGAAGCCATCCTTGAGCTTACGAAGTCTCATCCATGGATCTTCCTTTAAGAATCTTAAACATGCATCAAAAGTAGCACCGCCCCAGCACTCTACAGCGTAATATCCAACCTTATCCATCTTGTCGATGATAGGAAGCATCTGCTCTGTAGACATTCTGGTGGCAATAAGTGACTGATGAGCATCACGCAAAACAGTTTCAACTATCTGAACCGGTTTCTTTTCTGCCATTTTATTTTCCTCCTGAAAATTATATATAACTTGTCGTATGATATAAGTTGTAAATTGCTACGCAATTTACAACTTCAAATTGAAATACGACTTAATGTGTTTAAGCTCCGAAAATTGCCCATGCAATTTACAGTACTAATGTACTTATGTATAAGCTGCAAATTACTGCGCAATTAACAACATCAATTCGAAATAGGGATTGGCAGCCTTATTTCTCATCGCTGCTGCCATTTCCAAAGCATAGCTGAAGGTGACTGCAGGCAGTCATTTCAGTTATGCTTTGAAATGAGCTTATACACCGAATATCGCCATGAATGTTCCTGCAACTACGGCTGTACCGATAACACCTGCAACGTTAGGACCCATAGCATGCATGAGTAAGAAGTTAGTCGGGTCAGCTTCTGCTCCGACCTTCTGTGATACTCTGGCAGCCATAGGAACGGCAGATACACCTGCCGAACCGATGAGCGGGTTAACCTTGCCCTTGGTTGCGAGGCACATAAGCTTGCCGAACAAAACTCCTCCTGCAGTACCTACGGCAAAAGCAACAAGGCCAAGTACGACAATCTTGAGTGTATCAGCCTTTAAGAATGCCTCAGCACTTGTAGTAGCACCTACGGATGTACCGAGGATGATAACTACAATGTACATAAGAGCATTGGAAGCTGTCTCAGCGAGCTGCTTAACAACACCGCTCTCCTTGAAGAGGTTACCGAGCATGAGCATACCGATAAGTGGTGCTGTCGAAGGAAGGATAAGTACAACTACGATTGTAACAATGATTGGGAAGAGAATCTTCTCAAGCTTTGATACAGGACGAAGCTGCTCCATCTTAATCTTACGCTCCTTCTCAGTTGTGAGAAGCTTCATGATAGGCGGCTGAATAATAGGCACGAGAGACATATAGGAGTATGCTGCTACGGCGATAGGTCCCATAAGCTCTGTCTGTCCAAGCTTACCTGCAAGGAAGATGGATGTAGGACCGTCAGCACCACCGATGATGGAGATAGCTGCGGCTGCCATACCATTGAATCCTAAAATGATAGCAAGGAAATATGCGCTGAAAATACCCAACTGTGCTGCTGCACCTAAGAGAAAGCTCTTAGGATTGGCAATGAGCGGTCCGAAATCGGTCATCGCACCTACACCCATGAAAATAAGGGATGGCAGGATGCTCCACTCATCAAGTAAATAAAAATAATGTAAAAGACCTGCTGCCTGACTTCCGGAAGCCTTAGCCTCTTCAACTGTCATCATAATGTCAGGGAAAAGGTTAACAAGGAGCATACCAAATGAAATCGGGACAAGGAGAAGCGGTTCATAACCCTTCTTAATTGCCAGATAAAGGAAGAACAATGCCACTGCAACCATTATGAAGTTCTTGTAGGACAATGTCATGAATCCTGTCTGGTTAAGCAGGTTGACTAATGTTTCTGTAATGATTTCCATCTTTATTCCTCTCCGTGGTTTTGTTAATTAGTTCATTGTAGCTAATACGGAACCAGCCTCTACGGAAGCACCTGTTGCAACATCAACGCTTGCAAGAGTTCCGTCCTGAGGAGCAACTACGTCGTTCTCCATCTTCATTGCCTCAAGAACAAGGATAACCTGTCCCTTCTTAACTGCTGCGCCGGCATTAGCCTTAACTGCAACAATCTTGCCCGGCATCGGGGCTGTAATCTTAACTGCGCCTGCACCTGCCGGAGCTGCTGCCTTAGGTGCTGCGGCAGCCTTTGGAGCTGCCTTAGGAGCAGCCTTTGGAGCTGCGGCAGGAGTGCTGCCTGCTGCTCCCTCTTCTACTGTAACATCATACACATTACCATTTACTGTGATTGTATAATTCTTCATGTTAATCCTCCTGAATCAGGCATTATTTAGCCCATCTACTGTTATTTGATCTTCTGATTGAGCGGACTACGAATCCGTCTGTCGAAGTTCCGGCTGAAGCTGCGATAGCTGCTGTGATAACAGCCACAAGCTCAAGGTCATCTGAAAGCTCTTCTTCCTCTTCCTTAACCTCAATCTGTGATACGGTGTTGACAACCGCATTCTCTGCAAGCTCTGTCTTCTTATCCTTCTTTGATAAAGCAGCCTCAAGCTTAGGAATGTACTTGAAAAGGCTGATTAAGAAGGAGATGAAAATAAGTACCGCGAATACAACGGCAAGACAAATTACTGTATTGATACCCGCATCTGAAATTGCGCTGCAAATTATCATACATGTCACCTCGTATTAAACCGTGCCATGCTTCTTGCTTGGACGGTCTTCCTTCTTGCTGTATAACATCTCGAATGCACCAATGACATACTTTCTTGTATCGGCAGGAGCGATGATTGAATCAACGTAGCCTCTCTTAGCTGCGGATACTGCGCTTGTCTGAAGTGCTGCATACTCAGAAGCCTTCTCAGAGATAACCTCAGGCTTATCAGCATACATAATCTTGGCTGCCATGCTGGCATCCATCATACCGATGCTTGCGCTGTCCCATGCAAATGTCATGTCAGCACCGATTGACTTGGAGTTCATTGCCACGTAAGCGCTTCCGAAAGCCTCACCGATAACTACATTAACCTTAGGAACTGTTGCATTAGCGAATGCGTATGTAAGCTTAGCTGCTGCCTTGGCAATGTGCTTCTCCGCACATACTGTAGCCTTGTAGCCCTTGACGTTCGTAAGTGTGAGAACAGGAATGTTGAAGGAATCACAGAAGTTAACGAACTCTGCTGCCTTCTCACAGCCCTCAGGAGATAATACTGCATCGAACTTGGCAGTCTCTTTCATCTCGTCATCATATACAACTGTCCTGTTGGCCACTGCACCTACCGTAAGTCCATTGAGCTTAATGAAGCCTGTTACCATGTCCTTAGCGTAGTTTCTCTTAACTTCGAAGAATACATTATCATCTGCAAGCTCAGTAAGAGCGATAGAAGTGTCACCTACTGCATTAGCGATAGTATCGCTTACTCTGTTAAGGTCATCTGTGCACTCATCCTCGGCTGTATCCTCGTTGTTGGCAGGAAGAAGTGCTACTAACTGTCTTATCTGCTCAAGAACCGTAGTCTCATCACCTGTAACATCAACAATACCTGCCTCCTCGCTCTGGAACTTAGCGGAAGCTGTGTCAAGCTTGGATGTGTAGTTGCCGTCAAGTGCATTCGGGCTGTTGACGAAAAGCTTAGCAGACTTCTCTTCCATGAATGTGAAGTCTGTAAGAGTAGGAACTACTGCCATTCCTCCGCCGCATGTACCGAATACTGCTGTAATCTGTGGAATAACGCCTGAGGCCTCTACCTGCTTTGCATATATCTGACCAAAGCCGTTAAGTGCGTCTGTTGCCTCCTGTAATCTTAATCCGGCACAATCTACAAGACCGATAACCGGTGCTCCCATCTTAAGTGCTAAATCGTAAAGATTAGCAATCTTCCTGGCATGCATCTCACCTATTGAACCACCGAGTACGGTAGCATCCTGGCTGTATACATACACAAGACTTCCATTGATAACGCCGTAACCTGTGATAACGCCATCGGCAGGTGTTGCGTTGTCGCCTAAGTTAAAATCAGTATTTCTTGCAGTTACAAGGCCACCGATTTCAACAAAACTGTTATCATCAAGCAGTGCTTCAATTCTCTTGCTTGCTGATACCTGTGCTGTGTTGCTCATTTTTCAGCCCTCCATAAACGTATTTTGGAAAATTTATTCAATTTACACCAAATGTAATTGTAGTACGAAAGTCGCAAATTATCAAGCATAATTTTCAATTATGCGAATATATAATAATTTATTTACCATTTCTTTTCTGTAAAATTTAAGTGTTTACAATAACCTCTGAAATTTCATTTTCTATATTTATAAGAATTCATTATTATAGCGTCACATTTAACAATCTTTTAAGATACCACATATAATTTGCTCGTTCCACGGCTGCCGCAGCCGTAATCGGAAAGCTTCCCATTCGCTGTCCGTTAACATATATAATAGCTTTTCCGACAACATCCCCGACTCTGACAGGTGCATCTATATAGTCCTCAAGCTCATACACCACCCGGACATCATCCGCATCACATAAAATTAATGACAAATCACCTTTTATACATGTTGATGCGCTTTCTTCCATTCCATCTTTAACCCTTACATCCTTATAATCCTCGATTGTTGAAAACACTGTCCTTGGAAAGAAGTTATTTATGCCATATTCCATAAGCTTTCGCGTATCCTTCCATTTATATGTACGATTGGACGGCCATCCACTCCCAAGAACCACAGATATGAATGTTCTTCCGTCACTTTTTAATGCTCCGACAAAGCAGTAGCCTGCATTCCCCGTAAATCCCGTCTTTATTCCGAATGCACCATTCATCTGATTTAAAAAAGCATCTTTATTATACGCACTGCAGTTTCTGGTGCCATTCACCTCACAGAATGAATATTGTCTTGTTCCTATTATGTCATTGAATCTCTCATTTTTGATGGCGTATGAGGCTATAACAGCCAGTTCCTTTGCCGTTGTGGAATGTTTTCCATTTTCATCCTCCGCATCAAGACCGTTAGGGGTGATAAAATATGTATTCTCACATCCCAGCTCTTTTGCCTTCTCATTCATCAGCTTTGCAAATGTATGGACATATTTTTTGCTGTCATCATAGCTTCGTGCTTTTATATCTGTATTTGCAGTTCTATCATCCTGATTCAATGCGTAACACTCACCGATGTATTCCGCGATTGTAACAGCGACATCATTAAACGATTCAAGCATCATGGCATAGTACAGATCTCCAAGTCTGTACTGTTCACCTGCCATGATATTAAGCTGTACATCCGGCATGGACGCTGCATAAGGTGATACTGTGACAATATCATCCTCATTGGCATATTCGAGTGCAACAATAAGTGTCATAATCTTGGTTGTGCTCGCCATGGCGCGGACTTCATCTGCGTTTTTATCATACAATACCCTGCCGCTGTCCGCATCCATAAGACATGCCGATAAGGCATATAATTCATTGCTTTTCAACGGCAAAAAGGCATCCCCTGATTTTGCATATATCGTCTCGTTGACTATCAATGCAAAATAAAGGAATGCCATTATAATACTTACAATCTTTTTACACTTCACATTTTTCATACAAGCTCCACACAGCTTAACTTAGTATGAAATATATGTATCTGCCGAACTTATAATGAATAAATATCACGAAAATCAGTCATTAAGCTTTTTCATAATATTCTGTCCAAGGGGAATAAGGTTACCTCCAACCGCATTTCCGAGTGTCATCACGATAAGTGCAGGAAATGCCTTAGGAAAAGCTCCTGCAAGCGTGAAGTAAAACATATCGGCAATACAATGCTCAAAGCCTGCCAGAATAAATACAACAACGCCTAATATAGCGACTACAGTTACCATAGTATCCTTCTTCTCATAATGGTGCTTATATGTGTCGACTGCTATGAACATAAGCATACCACAGAAAATCGCAAGGACAAAAAGACTCAAAAGACTGTCATTTAACTTGACGTCAACCATCTTCCGACATGTTTCTGTGAGCTTATCTGCATTCCTTGTCAGCTTGCAAAGCCCCGCCATTATCGCTGTTCCGGCAAAATTACCGAGCCACACGATGGCAACCTGACCTATATAAGCCGGCTTGTTCTGACAGATATATCCAACCTTGCCAGTGTAGAGATTAAACCCAAATAGAAGAATTGTAAGGAGTCCGATACAGAACATAAACGCTCCTACCACCTTGTTCTCACAGTTAAGATACACCATTCCGCCGATTCCGATGCAGAGTCCTGAATAGACTGCCGGAACAAAAATCCTGAAAAATTTCTTTAGCATTTTACTTTTCCTCACTTAAAATATCGTATATTTACATTTCGCGCCGATTATCTACGGCAGACCCATACGGCATTATAATGTAAGAAATATGAAAATGCAAGCTTTAATATGGATTGTATTAAATTTAAAAATATTATTGTTGAATGAAAGCGTTTACTTTTTATCAAAAAGTTAGTATAATTATCTCGTTTTCGAAAAATGTTTTGTATATAATATCAGAAGGAGATCGGCAATGAAGAGCTATATATGTTTCCCAGGTGGAAAATTTAAAGTTCTCACAATGAGTTATGATGACGGTAAGCTGGAGGACAGACAGCTTATATCGATATTCAACAAGCACGGCATCAAAGGTACATTCCATATCAATTCAGGAATGTTTGCGCAGGAAATCAGGATAAAACCGGATGAATTTTCAACACTGTACAAAGGGCATGAAATAGCCTGCCACACGCTCACCCACCCGACTATCGCAAGATGTCCGCTTAGTGAGGTTATCAGAGAAATCGGAGATGACAGAGCTAACCTTGAGAAGATAACCCATCACCCTGTTCAGGGACTTTCATACCCTAACGGTTCGTATTCCAAGGATATTGAAGCACTTCTTCCCGGAATGGGTATAAAGTATTCAAGAATCGTCGGTGATTCCTACGGCTTTGAGCTTCCTGACAATCTGTATGAGTGGAAGGCTACCTGCCATCACAATCACAGGCTGCTTGAGCTTGGCGAACAGTTCTGTTCGCTTACCAAGAAGCAATATCTCTACATGATGTATGTCTGGGGACACAGCTATGAGTTCGGGCGCGACAATAACTGGGCGATAATGGAGAAATTCTGTGAGATGACCGGACACCGCGATGACATCTGGTATGCCACCAACATTGAATATGTCAGCTACATGGAGGCGGCAAAGAGACTTGTGTATGCCTATGATTTAAGCTTTGTATATAATCCAAGTGCCATGTCTGTATGGATATGCGTGAACAACGATAATTATATTGAAGTCAAGGGCGGCACGCAGGTTGATTTAAGCATGTATTTATAAACCTCAAAAACGGTATGGACTGCACATTATATGCAATTCATACCGTTTATTTTTACTATTACGCCTTGTCCCTACACGTTCATGTCAAAGTGCTGTCCGACCCTCTTCTCATCCTCAGTCATCACATTATCGCTGAGTGTTTCATAATAGATATCATTAATTTTCTTCAACAGTTCCTCCACCGATGAGGCTGTGACAGTTACGCTGTCGCTCTTAGTGCTGTCCTCTGTCTTTTTATCCTTCAGCTTCTCAGATTTTTCTTCCTTATCCTTCTTAGCTGCGGCTTTTTTCTCCTCCGCCTTCTTCTCAGCATTCTTTGCAATACGCTCCTTCTGTGCGACAAGCGATTTATCGATAACAGCAAAATAGGAGGCAGTTCCATTGTCATTAATCTTGATACCATAGGATGTCACACCACCGTTCTGTGACAGACCTGACTGCATCCGGTTTAGATTAGCGGCTGCGCCGGAGATAAGTCCCTCGTACTGTGAGCGGTATTTCTCGTCCTCGGCCATCTTTTCTATCTTCTCCTCATCGATGAGAACAACGGTCTTTGACGTATTTGCATAGGAAGAAGCATTGGCCTGTGCCTGTTCCTTCATATCCTTGCTCACTAACACAAACTCCATATTGCCAAACTTCGATTTAAGCTGTTCATAGTACTTCGCAGCCTTCTCCGAAAGCTCCGGATTTCCCACAGTTCTTCCTGCAACCTTGCCCTTCTTCTCCGCCTGAGCTGTCTTATCAGCCTTAGCTGTCTGCTCTGCGGCTAGAGCTGAGCCGTAATTAACCATACCTGTATTCATAATATTCGACCTCCCTGTCTCTTGATTATATCTTTTATATCGACATAATTTACAAAAAAAATAGGTACTTTTATCAAATGAGGTGAAATAGAATTAAGTATGAACCGAAAATTCAAATGCAAAATCACACGCAAAAAAGCCGGGACATACCTGCCCCGGCTTCACAATTGCTTTGTTATTGCTTCACAATTGTGAAGCAATAACAAAGTGAAAGTATAGCTCTCTATTACTGTGGCTGCTTTCCTATGTATGCAAGGATACCGCCGTCAACATAGAGGATGTGTCCGTTAACTGCATCAGATGCATCTGAGGCAAGGAATACAGCAGGACCTGCAAGCTCTTCAGGCTTAAGCCATCTCTCAGCAGGTGTCTTTGCAATGATGAAGGAATCGAAAGGATGTCTTGAACCATCAGCCTGTCTCTCACGAAGAGGAGCTGTCTGAGGTGTCTCAATGTAACCAGGTCCGATACCATTACACTGGATGTTGTATCTGCCGTACTCAGAACAGATGTTCTTTGTAAGCATCTTAAGACCGCCCTTAGCTGCAGCGTAAGCTGAAACTGTCTCACGGCCGAGCTCTGACATCATTGAGCAGATGTTTATAATCTTACCATGACCCTTCTTGATCATAGAAGGGATAACAGCCTTAGATACGATGAATGGAGCGTTGAGGTCAACATCGATAACCTGTCTGAACTCTGCTGCTGTCATATCGCACATTGGAATTCTCTTGATGATACCTGCATTGTTTACAAGGATATCGATTACGCCGACTTCCTTCTCAATCTGTGCAACGAGTGCATTAACCTGCTCCTCATTGGTAACATCACATACATAACCGTGAGCCTCTATACCAAGCTCCTTATATGCTGCAAGTCCCTTATCTACTAACTCCTGCTTAATATCGTTGAAGCAGATTGTCGCTCCAGCCTTTGCGTATGCGGAAGCAATTGCAAAACCGATACCGTAAGAAGCGCCTGTAACTAAAGCTATTTTGCCTTCAAGTGAAAAATTAACTGACATTTTTCATTCTCCTTTTTAAGTAATATATATTCGGCATAACTGATATGCCATGAAAATCCTTATTATCTAAGGTCTTTCATATCAACGTCATCCATATCGTCGAAATCCTGATTCTCGCCAACCATGCCCCAGATAAATGTATATGCATGTGTAGCGGAAGCTGAATGGATTGACCAGCTTGGTGAAATCACAGCTTCCTCATTTCTCATAACGATATGTCTTGTCTGCGTCGGCTCACCCATATAGTGGAATACGACATCATTCTCAGGAACTTCGAAATAGAGGTATACCTCCATTCTTCTGTCATGTGTGTGGCATGGCATCGTGTTCCATACGCTGCCCGGCTCAAGTGCGGTCATACCCATCTCAAGCTGACAGCTCTCAACCTGTCCCGGAAGAATATACTTGCGGATAGTTCTGTGGTTAGCATTCTCAAGACAGCCAAGCTCCTTCTTATTCTCAGGAAGGATATCCTTCTCAGGGTTAATGAATACAGTAGGATAAGTCTTATGTGCCGGAGCACTGTTAAAGTAAAACTTAGCAGGATTCTCTGCATCGGCACTCTCAAAAATAACTTCCTTAGTACCCATGCCTATATATATTCCATCCTTATAATCAAAATCATACTTGACACCGTCTAAGGTCATTGTACCCTTACCACCGATGTTGATGACACCCATCTCTCTTCTCTCAAGAAAATATGCTGCTCTGAGCTCATCGCCCGCTGTGAGCTTAAGTGCCTTGTCTGCAGGTGTGGCAGAACCAACAATAATTCTATCAATCTGGCTGTAGATAGTCTTTATCTCGCCAGGTACAAATACATCCTGAATTAAGAAATCATGTCTCAGTCTGTCTGTATCGTAATTCTTTACATCATTAGGATTAGCTCCCGGTCTGACTTCCATAGTAATATCTCCTTTATCAAAAATTCACTGATAATTATATTAACACATAAAAATAAAATAATCAATTAACGATATTTTATTCACAAAGTATGACAATTTATTCACAAACTATTGCTTCAAGTGTCTCTCCAATGGGCTCCCTTATAATCATATCCGCCATGCTGTCGCTGGAGGTAGGTGCCTTGTTGATAAGGACAATGTGCCTGCCGGAGAAATATCTGATAAGCCCTGCCGCAGGATACACCGTAAGTGAGGTTCCGCCTATAATCAGCATATCGGCATTCCGGATATGCTTTACCGCACCGCTCACAACATTATCGTCAAGTCCCTCCTCATACAGGACAACCTTGGGCTTGATAATTCCGTTGCAGACACCTCCGGTCTCATCCTTGACCTGACATCTTGGTATTCCCTTGCTTTCGATAATAGTTGAAAGAGGGTACTCCCTGCCACATCTGGTGCAATAATTTTTCATTATTGTGCCGTGAAGCTCATAGACAGATTTGCTTCCGGCTGCCTGATGCAGTCCATCAATATTCTGGGTTATCACAGCCTTGAGCTTTCCCTGCTTCTCAAGCTCTGCAAGAGCGTAATGCGCCTTATTCGGTTTTGCCTCCATATAAATCATCTTATCGCGGTAGAAATCATAGAACTCCTTCGGCTTTTGTACAAAAAAGCTGTGGCTCAGTATAGTCTCCGGCGGATACTTGTATTTCTGGTTATACAGTCCATCTGTACTCCTGAAATCCGGGATATTGCTCTCGGTGGAGACACCTGCCCCACCGAAGAATACAATATAATTGCTCTCGTCAATCCATTTTTTTAGTGTAATCTGTTCATCTGTCATATCAATGCCTCCATTCAACAGATATTAGAACTGTACATTAAAATAACGAAAAATATATTTCAGAGCAGTTTATTTTACATCAAGCTCTATGCTGTATGTCTTTCCAAGTGACTTGATTGTGAGCCTGCCGCTGCCGCTCTGCCCCATTGTCTTAACGTATGTTCCTGCTGCGCCACCTATAAATGGCACTACACAAGGTCCGATAATCTCAACAGGTCCCTCAACAGAAAGCTCAACAGGCGCATTGCAATAGTACAGACGGTTTCCGTTCTCGTCAACCGCTTCCATACGGATTGAAGCCACATCGTAGGTTGAAGCCTCGACAAGCTTTGTCTTATCGATTTTCACAATAAAATCCGCCGAGGTCATCGGCTGCTTCTTAACAACCGCAACGACTTCTCCGTTTTTGACCGCCTCAAAGCGATAGGTGGTTGCTAAATCTCCCCAGTTGCCTACATAGGTATTATACATGCGGCTGATATCCTTGAGCGTCAATCCTGAGGTCTTCATTATAAAATTCCTTTTAAGCCTGAGTGCTGCTGAAAGATTGCCGTCTGCGCCGCCTTCATCCACCATTGCAAACATAAGCTGTTTAAGCGCTTCTGATGTCTCGTGCGGAAGACCTTCGTTAGTCTCGAGAAGGTTGCCGACACGGTCATTGATAAGAATAGGTGGATTTACCATATTAGTGAACGGTGAATCCGCATGGGTATATTCGCGAATCATCTGCTCATTCTTATACAGGCGCACGCTGTCTGCGTTAGTAAGGACATAGAAATCACCTACTGTACATGATGGATGGTCACCTATCTCGACAGATGACGTGACATAGAGTACATCATTTTTATTACCCTGACTGGCATATACATAGGCGGCTGCCTTCGGATTGCGGAACATATCCATAACTCCGTGATAACATATTCTGTCACCGCTTCCAAAATCCCTGTGAGTGTTATAATCATTCATGCACCATCCAAAGCATCCTGCTATATCATCCTGCCCAAGCATATCATTTATTACTCTCGCATGTCTTACAGCGTGTGAAAGTCTATGCTCTTCATCGTCAAATGATTTCGTAGGGTACATGTGTCCGCCATACTCTGAAATCAGGTAAGGCTTTTCAACATCTGAGGTCGCCTCAGACTTTGGTATAACACCCGGATTATTTCCGACATGTGAAAAATCATTGTAGGTATATACATCCTCGAGCAGATGGCTCTTCTTAAAGCAGCGCACTCCGCCGGTTGCCCTTGAACGGTCAAGTGAATGAGCGATTTTATTCGTTCTCTCGTAAAATACATCATCGTCACCTGATTCATTTATGCGGACGCCCCATATAATTATTGAAGGGTGATTACGGTACTGCTTTACCATCTCAGACACACTTTCACATGCGATGCGCTTCCAGTTCTCATCACCGACATACTGCCATCCCGGAAGCTCGGTAAAGACAAGCAGACCAAGCTCGTCACATTTATTTATAAAATGCTGTGACTGCGTATAGTGTGATGTCCTGACCGCATTCACACATAACTCATTTTTGAGGATGACCGCATCGTTTTCCTGAACAGACTTCGGCATGGCATATCCGACATACGGATAGCTCTGGTGTCTATTAAGCCCGATAAGTCTTAACTTCTTTCCGTTAAGATAGAAGCCATCCTTTTTAAATACTGCTGTTCTGAAACCGAATTGTACAGTCTTTTCATCAAGAACTTCGTCCTTTCTTAAAAGCTTGATTGTAAGGCTGTAAAGTACAGGATTATCAACACTCCAAAGGCTGATATTATCCACTCTTCTGTTAAGGTGCATGACATTCTTCTTTACAGGTGCCCTGAGCGAGAAGAGTTCATTTCCATCCTTGTCATTCAAGTATGCTTCCGCCGTATAGTCATCCGAGGCTTCAATATTATTCTTAAAATTGAATGTAATCTCCGATTTCAATATTGCAGGTTCTATCTCTGTAATGACATATACATCCTCCACATAGTCCTCAGACCTGATGTCAAGATATACCTCTCTGTAAATTCCACCATATGTCATATAATCAATAACCTTGCCAAACGGAGGAATATTAAGATTCTCCCTGCTGTCACATACGACCGCAAGGACATTATCGCGGTCCTTTACAAGGTAAGGTGTGATATCTACCGTAAATGCGGTGTACCCACCACAGTGGGTTTCGCAGAGAATGCCATTTATGTACACATCTGCCTTATGTCCAACAGCTTCAAACGTAAGTAACGCCTTCCTGCCTGTCATATCTTCATCAATACTGAACCTCTTGCGGTAAATAGCTATTTTCTGGTAAATTCCCTCGTCAAAATAATTATAAGGAGTCTCGATTACCGTATGAGGAAGACGCACTTCCTCGAATTCGGCGTCATTAAACCCCGGCTGTTCCATCTCTTCTTTATAGTCCTGACAAAACTTCCAACCATTATTAAAATTGATACGTGACATACATACCTCCCGATTTTTTCCGAATAGTACTGCTATTTTATGATTGTCTTTATAAGCTTCGGTCTTTCTACAGGTTCAGCCGAATAGCTGTAAGACTGTTCAAGCTCCGATATTGCAGCCGACAGCTTATCATCGTCATTGGCATAGAGCGTTGCAACAGGCTCACCTTTTTTAACTGCATCTCCTACCTTCCTGCGGATAAGTATTCCGACCGATAAATCGATACTGCTTTCCTTTGTTTCCCTGCCGCCGCCAAGCTTCATGGCACTTATTCCGACCCTGTCTGACTCAATATGTGATACATAGCCGTCCATAGGTGCATATATTTCTTTTACTATTGAAGCCTTAGGTAACAGAGCTGTATTATATACAGGCGCACTGTCCCCGCCCTGAGCTTCCACAAACTCTGCAAATTTCCTGAGTGCGGAGCCGTCATTCAGCTTCTCAAGCAGGAGCTTTCTCGCCTCATCAATATCTGCTGCCCTGCCCGTTCCAACTGCCATGAGCGAACCTATTGTAAGACACAGCTCCAGCAAATCCTGCGGACCGTGGCCATTGAGGGTATCTATGGCCTCCTTGACCTCAATTGCGTTTCCGACTGCATAGCCCAGAGGTTCATCCATATCAGAAATTACAGCTAAGGTCTTTCTTCCAACATTATTGCCAATCTTGACCATCTCCTTAGCAAGCCTGACGGAATCCTCCTCCGTCTTCATAAAAGCGCCGCTTCCGGTCTTGACATCAAGAACAATAACATCTGCGCCTGCAGCAAGCTTCTTGCTCATGATACTGCTTGCGATAAGAGGGATACTGTCAACTGTTCCTGTCACATCGCGGAGAGCATACAGCTTCTTGTCGGCAGGAACCATGTTCTTGGTCTGCCCGGCTATCGCAATGCCGATTCTATTCACATTGTCGATAAACTGTTCCTCGGAGATTCCGGTTGTGAAGCCCGGAAAGCTCTCCAGCTTATCGATTGTTCCTCCTGTGTGTCCGAGACCACGTCCGGACATCTTGGCAACCGGTATTCCAATGGAAGCCGCAAGCGGTGTGAGAACTAAGGATGTCTTATCGCCTACGCCGCCTGTGCTGTGCTTATCTGCCTTAAGTCCCTTGATTGCGGATAGGTCAAGCATATCACCGCTGCGGGCCATCTCCATTGTAAGGGCTGCAGTCTCTCTTTCGGTCATTCCCATGAAATATATAGCCATCAACAGAGCAGAAGCCTGATAATCCGGTATGCTTCCATCTGTATAGCCCTTTATGAAAAATGCTATCTCCTCATCTGTGAGAGCTTCCCCGTTTCTCTTTTTGATTATAATATCGTACATTCTCATGTCGTTTTCCTCATTGTCAAAAATATTTCCGGTTACATTATTTCCTTAAGGAAGCTTTCGCCTATCACGATAGGCTCTGCACCAAGGTACTCAGCAATCGTCTGTCCGATATCAGCAAAGGATTTTCTGATATGGAGGCTTGCAGGCCTGACATTCTTTCCATATACAAGAACCGGAATATACTCCCTTGTATGATCCGTTCCCGGAGTTGTAGGGTCGCAGCCGTGGTCAGAATTGATTATAAGTATGTCATCCTCCTTCATCGCCGCAATGATTTCAGGAAGTCTTGCATCGAAATCCTCAAGCCCCTTGCCGTATCCCGCAGGATCATTTCTATGTCCCCACTTAGAGTCAAATTCTACAAGATTGGTAAAAATAAGTCCCTTGTTATCTTCCCTCATATAGCTCACAGTTCTGTCAACACCATCCATATTATCCTTGGTGTGGACCGCCTCGGTTATTCCGACACCTGCGAAAATATCCTCAATCTTGCCTACACCTATGACATCCTGCCCGGCATCCTTAACGTGCACAAGCAGATTATTCTGAGGAGGAAGAATGGCATAATCTCTTCTGTCCGGTGTTCTCTCATAATTGCCCTTTGTGCCTTTAAACGGTCTTGCGATAACTCTTGAAACATTGTGCTCACCATGAAGCAGCTCTCTCGCAATGCGGCATAGTTCATAGAGTCTCTCAAGAGGTATGACATCAATGTTGGCTGCAATCTGGAAAACGCTGTCGGCCGATGTATATACTATAGGCTTTCCGGTAGCGGTATGCTCTTCACCCAGCCTCTCGATAATCTCTGTCCCGGAAGCAGTACAATTTCCAAGCACACCCGGTACACCTGTGCGCTTCACAAACTCATCTATGACCTCAGCCGGAAACCCCTTCGGATATGTCGGAAAAGCAACCTTTGTCTCAATACCAACCATCTCCCAATGTCCGACTGTCGTGTCCTTACCGTCTGAAAGCTCCGCACACTTGCCGTATGCAGCCGTAGGTACCTGCGTTGTGTCAAGTGCCTTCATACCCTCAATGTTTCCAAGTCCCATTTTAATCAGATTAGGGATTTTAAGTCCATTATTATACTCCCATACATGTGCGAGTGTATGGGTGCCAACATCACCGAATCTGGCCGCATCCGGCTGTTCACCCATTCCAACGCTGTCCAGAATAATCCATATTACTCTCTTCATCTATTATCATTCCTTTCATATCAGATACTTATTCGATACACTGCGATTGATATTCCAGCGTTTTATCCTTATGCAGCATATAAATAGCTATAAGGCGAAATACCCCATTTATATATATTATAACTTACTTTTTGCTTTTATTCAATTAAAATACGATTAAAAGCATAAAATTCATCAAGAAACAAATATAATCCGACATTTGCATTTTACACGTTAACATGTTATCATAATTCATAAAATATATAATCAGGTCGGTAGTATTCACCAAAGGCTTCTGCAAATGTCACTTTTGATAATATCATCCGCTTGAAGAAACGAGGATAAAATGGGATTTGAATATGTAAAAGAGCTTCCTTCACCACAGGTTGTAAAAGAGCTTATTCCGGTGAATGAAGAGCTCGCCAATATAAAGCGCGAACGCGATAAGGAGATTGCCGATATCATCACAGGCGATTCATCTAAATTTCTGGCAATAGTCGGTCCCTGCTCTGCAGACCATGAGGATCCTGTGTGCGATTACGCATGCCGCCTTGCCAAGGTTCAGGAAAAAATAAAGGATAAGGTTCTTATCGTTCCGAGAGTATATACCAACAAGCCGCGAACCACAGGAGAGGGCTACAAGGGAATGTTACATCAGCCGGACCCTGAAAAGAAGCCTGATATGCTTGCAGGCATAATGGCTATCAGAAAAATGCATATCCGTGTCATGAACGAGACTCACCTCACACCTGCGGATGAGATGCTCTACCCGGAAAACTATGAATTTTTATCGGATATTTTGTCATACGTTGCTGTGGGAGCACGTTCGGTCGAGGATCAGCAGCACAGACTTACCGTAAGCGGAATGGACATTCCTGCCGGAATGAAGAATCCTACAAGCGGTGACTATACAGTCATGCTCAATTCTGTCGTGGCTGCACAACACGCACATTCCTTCATATATAGAGGCTGGGAGGTAAAGACGGACGGAAACCCCCTCACCCACACCATTCTGCGTGGCGCAACAAACAAGCACGGCCAGAACATTCCTAACTATCACTACGAGGATCTTGTAAGGCTTTATGAAATGTACAGCCAGAAGAATCTCAAGAATATGGCGACAATCGTGGATTCAAACCACAGCAACTCAAATAAGCAGTATGCTGAGCAGGTGCGTATTGTAAAGGAAGTATTGGAAAGCAGAAAACACTCCGCCGATGTCAGCAGCCTTGTAAAGGGCGTTATGATAGAGAGCTATATTGAACCTGGCAACCAGAAGATTGATGAACATATCTATGGCAAGTCAATCACCGACCCTTGCCTTGGATGGGAGGATACCGAAAAGCTTCTCTACTACATTGCGGAAAATTGCTGATTAGATAAAAACCCACCTTCTTAAGTGAACAAAAAGCTCACCATCTCGGATAGAGCAAAAAGCTCACCATCTCGGATAGAGCAAAAAGCTCACCCTCTCGGGTAGAGCAAAAAGCTCACCCTCTCGGGTGAGCTTTTGTGTATACATCCCGCAATCTTGAATTGGAAAAGGTTGAATATACCTGCGTTGCAGAAACATCAAGATGTCCAAGCAGCTCTGATACTGCATATATGTCTGCACCATTACCTATCATGTGTGCGGCGAAGGAATGTCTGAGTGTATACGGAGTAATATCCTCCTCTATCCCCGCTTTTCCGGCATAAGCCTTAATAATCTTCCATAAGCCCTGACGACTCATAGCCCCACCCCTGATATTAGTAAAAAGATATTCGCTGTCATCCGCGCCGACTAAGGCTCCGCGTCCATCCTTAAGATATCGTATCAACGCCTGCTTAGCCTCATTTCCAAATGGAATAATCCGGTCATGCATGACCGTCCTGCAGTTGACGTATCCTATCTGCAAATTGATATCATCCATCTTAATGGCGACAAGCTCCGACACCTTTATCCCGGTGGCATAAAGAAGCTCTAACATCGCACGGTCCCGCAGTTGCTTCGGGGAATCGCCATCAGGTGCGGTTAATAGCTTTACAACATTATCAACCGATATTACTTCAGGTATTTTCTTTTCATGTCTTGGCGGCTTTATATTTAATGCCGGTTCATCAGATATTTTACCATTTCTGTGACAATATTCAAAAAAGGCTTTTATTGAAACCACATGCCTTGCAACCGTGGATGGCGCACACCCTTGGCTCTGCAGATATAAGATATAAGAATTGATATCCGTCTCTGTAACCTGCGCCCATTCTTCAAGTTTTATTTCAGCCTTTAAGTAATTCATAAGCTTATATAAATCGCTCTTGTATGAAGCAATTGTATTGTCGGATTTACCTCTGTTTCTTCCGATATATTCTATGTATTCGTCTATTTCCTGTTCCATGATATTCCTTCGTTCTTTCAAGTTGTAAATGATATTATAAATAAACAATAACATAAAATCAATATGTTTTTACGCCATCTGTTCAAGTACCCATGGCATTACACTTACATTTATATATGACTCAGCCATTATTCCTGCCACAATCATCATAGCGGCGAATAAAAAAACGAGGAGAAATGTAACATCAATTCCTTTTGAGGTAACAGTCCTTCTAAGAATTTTGTATAACATCATTATAATTCCGGCTGTATAAAATATGAAATGCGGAAACAAAAGAAAAAAACATATCCTGATGCCATTTATTCCATGCTCCATCAGAATTATTGAACTAATCATTCCCCATGCTGCACCAATATATGCCGGAATAATATACAGAAGCTTCTTGGCGAATGGAGTCATCATTACAAGAAACAATCCTATCATTATCAAACCGCGGATGCGCAGCAGATAGCGGAACATTGTAGAATATTTTACAGTTTTCGACATAAAAGCGGTTATATAATCTGCACTCCATACATTCATAGCCTGAACCCACGAAAAAGGAATAAGATTGGCAATTATTGACCCAACCATGATTCCAAAGAAAAAAAGAATAACAAGCTTGTCTGCTCCTGCCGGTTCAATTGATTTTCTCTGCATAAAAAAATCCCACATCCTTTCTGTCAACTATGGACAAAACAAGATATGAGACTTTTTCAAGCTTTATTACTTATTTTGCATATTTCAGCTTATATGCCATTATAGCAGCCATTGTCTTTCCGTCCTGAAGCTTCCCCGCATAGATCATATCAATCAGTTCATCAACATCATACGCTTCAACCTCAACACATTCATCCTCATCGAGATGCTGATGTGTCTTTTTAAGATTTCTGGCAACAAAGACGTCAATTTTTTCATTGCAGAATGCGACTGTTGTCTGTACAGATATGAGGAACTCAAGGTTGTCAGATCTGTACCCGGTCTCCTCCTCAAGCTCTCTTGACGCACATGTAATATAAGGTTCATCCGTTGTATCTCTTCCGCCTGCCGGCACCTCTATTGTCATTCTGTCAAGTGCATTCCTATATTGCTTTACCATCAGGACACGCCCATCATCAAGAACCGGCACCACAGCCGCAGCACCCTTGTGTCCTATAAAATCCCACTCTGCGATATGACCGTTCTGAACCTGAACTGTATCCCTATACATATTGATGACTGTACCCTTGTAGACAAGTTCACGATTAAGACGTTTAATAATTTCCATAATAATTCCTTTTCACATGAATAGTATATTTTGTAAATATATTACTTTATCCCATTGCATTTGTCAAAGCATGCATCCACAGCCTTGATAACAGAATTTCTGAAGCCATGCTCCTCAAGTGCTGCGACACCCGCAATAGTTGTTCCTCCGGGTGAGCACACCTTATCCTTTAACATTCCGGGATGTTCATTAGTCTCAAGAACCATCCTGCCTGCGCCTACAACAGTCTGCGCAACGAACTCATACGCAGACTGACGTGGCATTCCATGCTTGACACATGCATCTGCCATGGCTTCAATAAACATATATACATAGGCAGGTGAACTCCCGCTTGCACATGTGACGGCGTTCATAAGTTTTTCATCTACCAGCCTGTATGTACCAAATGACTTAAAGAAGTTATCTAATACTTCTTTTTCCTCAAAGGAAAATTCCATTGCGTCATAAGCTACTCCGGTCATGGCTTCTCCTATAAGTGCGGGCGTATTCGGCATTGCGCGCACCACACGGACCGGCTTCTCGAACTTTGCCTTGAGTGCATCTATCGAATGGCTGGGTGAAAGTGAGATAATTACATGTTCCTCCGTCACAACATACATGAGATTCCTGATAACAGCATCATACACCTGTGGTTTTACTGCAAGGATAATGTATTTTGCACTGTTAGCACATTCAGCATTTCCGGAAGCAGCCCTCACTCCTGTCTCATCGCTTACTGTCACCCTCTTTTTATCCGTAGCACATGAAAAGACAATATCAGCGGGAGAATAAGTTTTTAAAAGGCCCTTTAACATGGCATATCCCATATTGCCCATTCCGATAAATCCAAATGTACTCATCTTCTCATTTTCCTCTCTAAGGTTAAAATTATCATAAACTGAACTTTCAAAACAAATTTATTTAAGGTTCTATCTGTCTAACAGCTTTTCAACACTTACAAGCTTAACACAAAGAGTAAACAAAAGTGCTGCCTTCTTCATCTCGTCAACAGTCGGGAAAGACGGAGCTATTCTGATATTGGAATCCTCAGGATCTTTTCCATAAGGGAATGTGGCACCAGCTCCCGTAAGCACCATTCCTGCCTCTTTGCATTTTGCTACTATAGCCTTAGCGCAGCCAGGCATTGCATCAAATGATATGAAATATCCTCCAAGAGGCTTAGTCCAGGTTCCGATACCAAGACCTGAAAGCTCATTGTCAAGAATCTCCTCGACTGCCTCGAACTTAGGTCTTAATATTTCAGCCTGCTTCATCATATGCTCCATAATACCCTGCTTGTTCTTATAGAACCTTATATGTCTTAACTGATTCAGCTTATCATAACCGATTGTCTGGATTGTCAATGACTTCTTAACTTCCGCAATGTTAGCCTTCGATGTGGCGAGTGCGGCAATTCCGGCTCCGGCAAAGCTTATCTTGGATGTTGAGGCGAATTCATAAACCATGTCAGGATTACCTGCCTTCTCACATTCAGTAAGTATATCAAGAATCTGAGGCTGGTTGTCCTCATAAAGATAATGAACAACGTAAGCATTATCCCACATTATCCTGAAATCCTTCGCAGCAGGCTTAAGTGCAGCCATTCTCCTGACAACCTCATTCGAATACACACATCCACCCGGGTTGGAAAATTTAGGTACGCACCATATACCCTTGATACTCTCATCCTCTGAGACGAGCTTCTCAACCATATCCATATCAGGACCGTCCTCCTTCATAGGGACGTTAATCATCTCAACTCCAAAATGCTGGGTAATGGCAAAATGTCTGTCATATCCCGGTACCGGACACAGGAACTTAACCTTGTCAAGCTTGCACCAAGGTGTGCAGCCACCTGTTCCCTCGAGCATAAATCTGGAAATAGTATCGTACATAATGTTAAGACTTGCATTGCCGTAGACAATGACATTCGACGCATCAACACCCATGATATCTGCCATAAAATGTTTTGCCTCCGGTATTCCGTCAAGACCTCCATAATTACGGCAATCAACCCCGTCCTCCGATTTATAATCGGATGTACTGCTCACCGCATCTAAAATTCCCATTGCAAGGTCTAACTGAGCCGGTGCCGGCTTTCCTCTGGACATATCAAGCTTAAGCCCTAAATGCTGTGCCTTGGCATACTCTTCTTCGAGAGCTGCTTTAATTGACTTTAGCTCCTCTTTGCTTAACATTTCGTACTTTTCCATATTGCTCAAACCTCCGTTAGTTAACTTTTAAAGAATATATTAGCATTGAATTTCGCAAGTTGCAACATATTTTTTAATAAATTGACTTGTTAAAGTGAAAAACAAAAAAACAGAACCAATCACCGCTGCTGATCAGCCCTGTTTTCCACTATCTTTTTTTATGTTTTTGAAATCTGCATCCAGGTCATTCTGTACTAATACCCAAGAAGATTATCGTAGAGCTTCTGGTATTTCTTAGCGGAGCTTGTCCACGAGAAGTCCTTTAACATTCCACGGTCTACAATCTTATTCCACTCTCTCTTATTATTATAAAAAACATGCTTTGCATAGTTGATTGTATTCATCATCTCATGAGCATTGTAATTGGCAAATGAGAAGCCTGTTCCTGTACTCTCATACTCATTATATGGTTCAACCGTATCCTTAAGTCCGCCTGTTTCACGCACAATCGGTACAGTGCCGTAACGAAGCGACATCAGCTGGCTGAGTCCGCAAGGCTCAAAAAGAGATGGCATAAGGAATGCATCACACGAAGCATATATCTTATGTGACATATCCTCTGAATAATATATGTTAGCAGATACTCTGTCCGGATATTTCCATGCAAAATGTCTGAACATGTTCTCATACTGTGATTCACCCGTACCTAAGATAACAAGCTGTACGTCCTCGGCACATATCTGATCCATCATATATGCAATAAGATCAAGCCCCTTCTGGTCAGTAAGTCTTGATACAATTCCTATCATAAACTTCTTATCATTGACCTCAAGACCAAGCTCCTGCTGAAGAGCTTTCTTATTCTTCGGCTTCTCTTTGCGGAAAGTCTTCTGGTTATAGTTGGAAACTATTCTGGTATCTGTAGCCGGGTTGAATTCTTCATAGTCGATTCCGTTTACAATACCAGTCAGGCAATTGGAACGTGCTCTCATAAGTCCATCGAGATGTTCTCCGTAAAATGGTGTCTTTATCTCTTCAGCATAACTGTCGCTTACCGTGGTAACGGCATCAGCATATACTATACCGCCCTTAAGATAATTGGCATCGCCATATGCCTCAAGCTTATCTGATGTAAAGAAATAAGGCGGAAGCCCTGTAATGTCCTTAACCTTCTTAAGATCCCAGATTCCCTGAAACTTAAGATTATGTATCGTCATGATGGATTTCATATCACGGAAAAACTCGCCATCATGGAAACGTTCCTTCATATAAACAGGAACAAGACCTGTCTGCCAATCATGACAATGGACTATATCAGGCTTAAAACCTAAAAGTGGCATTGCTGAGAGTGCTGCTTTACTGAAAAAAGCAAACTTTTCTATATCTTCGTGTATATAGCCATAAGGCTTCGGCCCCGCAAAGTAAAATTCATTGTCAATGAAGTAATAGTGTACTCCCGCATACTCCATCTCCAATACTCCTACATACTGGCTTCTCCATGCCAGATCCATATAAAAATGTGTAACATACTTCATCTGGCTGCGCCATTTTTCCGGAATGCACAGATACTTTGGCAGCATGACACGCACATCATAGTGTTCCTTATCGAAATACTTCGGAAGAGAACCCGCCACATCAGCAAGGCCACCCGTCTTGATAAACGGAACTGCTTCCGATGATACAAAAAGCACATTTTTCTTCATAGACTCTACCTCACATATTATGTTAGTGAATTTTTTGAAAATTCCAAAAACCTTGATACATTTTTATAAATTATAACACAAAAAGATTAAAAATGAAAGATTTTTTTATTATTAGTTTATCTCACCTTGTACTGTAAACGAAGCTTATCCGCTATAAGTGCAATAAACTCTGAATTGGTTGGCTTACCCTTTCCGTTGCTTACCGTATATCCGAATAATTCTTCTATAGTCTCCATTCTTCCACGCTCCCATGCAACCTCAATTGCATGTCTGATAGCACGTTCAACCCTGCTGGCGGTTGTATCGTATTTCTTAGCTATCGTCGGATAAAGAACCTTAGTAATGCTGTTAAGAATATCCGAATCTTCTATAGCCATTATTATTGAATCGCGCAAATACTGGTACCCTTTGATATGAGCCGGGATTCCTACCTCATGAATCATATTGGTAACATCGGTTTCTATGCTCACCTTCTGGTTTTCATTATTGATATCCGCTGCAAATCTTGTGCTGTTACCGGCTGCAGGATGACGTCCCATATTACTTCTTACATACCTTATTCGATTAAGGAGTGTGTTATTGTCAAACGGTTTCATTATGTAATAATTGGCTCCAAGATTGAACGCATCCTCCGTAATTCCCTCCTGGCCAATAGCTGTTATAATTATAAAAGCCGGCTTCCTCTTTATTCGTGAATCTGAATGTGTTTTTTCCATAACAGTGAGGCCGTCAAGCTTCGGCATAACAATATCAAGCAGAACAACATCCGGTTGCAGTTCACGTACCAAGCTTAGGCATATTTCGCCGTTTTCCGCCTTGCCGACAACCTCCATGTCCTTATCCGTCCTAATGATGTCTTCCAGAAGCTGCAGCATACGTTCATTGTCATCTGCAATAACAATTCTAAGCTTTCCCATGTTCCCTCTCACATCCCTATATATAATTTTATTTTGCCTGTTCTGTATATCTTCCTGAACAGGCCGGCACCGACCGTCAATAAGTTTATCAATGACTTACTTATATCATCCGCCAATAGCCGCATGCTGTCAATACAACACTTAGTTAATATTATAATAGTCATATACTGAGAGTTCAACAGCTTTTTTTAGGATTATGTGAAGATTTAATTCTGATTTAGTCGAATTTTGTCGAAAGTGAAACTTTCTTATAGTCCAGCCCTTCAATATCTTTCCATATAAAGCTTCCATCTTCATATATCATATAGCTATGCGGGCTGTTTTCCTTAGGAATTGATACAGAACCCGGATTTATATACCACATGCCATTCTCACAAATACATGCCGGGACATGTGTATGTCCGTGAAGAAGTACATCACCCTCCTTATGTGGTGGCAGGTTCCGGAGATTATAGTGATGTCCATGAGTGGCAAAAATCGTTGTCTCTCCATCGAAAATCATACTGTATTCCGCCATTATAGGGAAATCAAGCACCATCTGGTCAACCTCACCATCGCAGTTGCCCCTCACACATAATATATAGTTTTTTATAGGGTTAAGCATTGAAATGACTTTTTTCGGGTCATAGTCACGCGGAAGGTCATTCCTTGGTCCATGATAAAGAATATCGCCAAGCAGAAGAAGTCTGTCTGCCTGCTCCCTTTTATATGCCTCAACCATTTTTTCACAGTAATAAGCCGAACCGTGAATGTCCGATGCTATCATAAGCTTCATAAATATATTTCCTCCATACATCTTATATATCACAATCTGCTATTGCCAATGCTGCCTGTGTCTTATACACATTATAATTGACATGATTATTATACATCGTTATGGGGAAGCGTCAATTGGAAATTATGCTTTTCTAAACGTATATGTTTTATTTTTTGTCAATACATTTTTTAAGAAACTAAAAAAGAAGGTATATTACAACCTTCTTAAATGTGCTTATTGTTTCTGTTTATATTCATTCAACAACTGCCTTATTTCATTCGGAAGCAAATCCCTGTCTGAATCATTTATTTTTTGTAGAATAAAGCGTTTTTCATCGTTAGTCCAGCGGAAATCTTTTTTCATATAGGGTAAATATATTTTATCTAATGCATCTAACTGTAGCAGGTCATAATGTTTCAAAATATCGTCATTTGTACAATCTTTTATTGCCTGTTCATCAATTGTTCCATCCTTCAAGGTATATCTATCTTTGAGCCTTTTATAATGCTTATTCTTTTCTAATGCTTTCCATACCTGCCGCCAATATATTTCAAAGAACAGGTCACTATTTTTATTTTTTCTCATAATAGAACATGGCAAGACACTCTCCTGATTTTCTATGTAATCATCATCCAGACGAAAGAAAAAGGTGTTTGGATAGTTATCTAGCTTCGTGGAAAAGTTTTTTATCTTTGAGTAATCAAACCTTACTATTTGCCTTGCATGAATTATATCCAAAATCAACTCACTACTAAAATATTGTATTCTCCCATTAAATAACTCATTGAAATATGCACTATTTTCAAATTCATTCGTATCAATCGCATCATCGCCATCGCTACACATTCTATGGTACAATTCGGTGGCACTCAAACGTTTTTCACTGTACTCAAATAGAATAGGATTATCGACAAGATGTTGCAAGCCTAACAAATGCGGCAAATCCTGTGGATTAAAAGTAAATCTTATAGTGTCTCCATTGCTTAATGGTATCTGGATACTTGTCTTTATCAGCTTTTCATAATCGGCAATAATATTTTTTATTATATCCAAAGGCTTCCTCCATAAAAAATAAATGTCTCCCGGCAAAAACCAGAAGACACTTATAGGCATTTTTCACTTTTTCCTCCGAAGAGTAAGATACTGTTGGCTCAATGCATAAACCAACGTGAAGACCTCCATTTGCATTTGGTATCGCTCACACAAACTTCACCAGTCAAGAGATTCTCTGCCCGTAAGCTAAAAGAATCTTATTTAATATATGCATAATGTATACAAATTATTAACTTTATCATACTTTGTCATACCTTATGACACTTTTGATGGTAACATAAACATGTTGATAAGTCAACAGAATTGATATAATTTTCTTATAAACTATATAAAATGCAACAGTTTACTGTGCAAATAGTTTTTAAGATTATTGCCTACTTTGCCCATTATTGTTAGTAACAGCCGGACAGATTCCGTTGTACATTCCACAGCCGATACAATTTTCATTTACATAATACTTCACACATATACCTCTTTTTATATTTTAATTATCCCAATAACTTCTTTAAATCTTCTTCCGGAGTTGAGATTGGACCTATATTGTAATTATCCACAAGCACCTTCAACACATTCGGAGAAATGAATGCAGGCAGAGAAGGTCCAAGCAAAATGTTCTTGATTCCAAGGTGAAGCAATGAGAGCAGAATACATACCGCTTTCTGTTCATACCATGAAAGAACCATGGAAAGAGGAAGCTCATTCACTCCACACTCAAATGCGCCTGCAAGTGCGACCGCAACCTGAATAGCACCATAAGCGTCATTGCACTGTCCCATGTCTAGGATTCTAGGGAATGGTCCGATTTTTCCAAGGTCAAGGTCATTGAATCTGTATTTTCCGCATGCAAGTGTGAGAATAATGCTGTCCTGCGGGGTCTGCTTGACAAACTCTGTGTAATAGTTTCTTCCCGGCTTTGCACCATCGCAGCCTGCAACAAGGAAGAAATGCCTGATTGCTCCCGCCTTCACAGCTTCGACAATCGTGCCTGCATTTTCAAGAACAGTATTTTTTCCAAAACCGGTCATTACTGTCTTTCCACCATTGATTCCTGTAAACACTGTATCCTCAACAAATCCGCCAAGCTCCAGTGCCTTTTCGATGACAGGTGTAAAATCCTTGTCCTCGCCGACATGTATTATTTCAGGATAGGACACCACCTCCGTTGTGAAAACGCGGTCTGAATAGCTCGCCTTAGGTGGCATAAGGCAGTTGGTTGTATAAAGGATAGGCGCCGGGAGATTTGCAAATTCCTTCTGCTGGTTCTGCCATGCAGTTCCGAAATTTCCTTTTAAATGGGAGTATTTCTTAAGCTCCGGATATCCATGTGCCGGAAGCATTTCGCCGTGGGTATATACATTGATTCCCTTATCCTTTGTCTGCTCTAAGAGCTGCTTTAAATCATAAAGGTCATGTCCGGTTATCACAATAAACGGACCTTTTTCAACGGTAAGTGTAACCTCTGTCGGCACGGGATTTCCGTAGGTCTTGGTATTGGCTTCATCAAGAAGTGCCATACATATAAGATTAATCTCACCGACCTTGAGGGCAAGCGGAAGCAGCTCATCCATCCCCATATCTGAGCCGACTGCGCGTAATGCTTCATAGAAAAATGCATTCACTGTCTCATTCTCATAGCCTAAGACCTGAGCATGGTATGCGTAAGCCGCAATACCTCTTATTCCAAAAAGAATGAGAGATTTTAATGACCTGATATCTTCATCCGCATGCCATACCCTGTTCATGTCATAGTCCGCGTTATTTCCTGAGGCCTCATGCACCTCATTAATCAGCTTCGTTATTGTTTCCTCATTGAAATTTACATTGGTGATAGTTGTAAAAAGGGACTTGATGATAAGAGCATCATTTGCTTTATTCATCTCGTTTTTCTCTGCAAGTCTTATGACTGCGCCGGTAAGCCTATCCTGAAGATTCGCAATCACCGGTGTCTTTCCGCACACACCGCTCCTTGTACAGCCTGTACATCCGGCTGTCTGTTCACACTGAAAACAAAACATATTGTTATCCATTATTAAAACTCCTTATTATTATTTTATTTTGGAACATCTGTCCCTGGTGTAATTTCCTCTTTCTGTGAAAAATGCTGCCTTGTGGTTTCCTTTCTTTTTTGATTACACATGCATTTTATCGTTTACAGCTCAAAAATTCTGTTGCCATGGCAACAATTTTAATAGTATAATTTTAATCAAAAATGCAATCATCATATATTAAACAGGTACGAATATGGCGGTAAGCTGTCTATGCATGGACAATATTAAAACAAATCTTCACCATTTTGAAGTGATATCCCATCTGCCATATAGAGGATAATTATTGTCATAAACAGCTGGTGAATATTTCTTTTGCGAATATCTGAATTATCGTATTTACGGAGGAGCGTTATGAGTGAGAAGGTTTCTTATATTGAATATATAGATACAATTGCAGAATGTCCTTTATTTAAGGATATTCCTGTTGAAAAAATTGAAGAAATGATATGTTTTCTTAATGGTTTTGCAAAGACATACAAAAAAGGAGAAACTCTTGTAAGGCACGGTGAACCCTTTAGATACGCCGGAATTATACTCGAAGGAAAGGTTGAAGTCTCGTATACCAATTACCAGTTTGATAAGTTAAATGTAAATCATTTCACAGCTCCCAATGTCTTTGGTGAGGCTCTCGCAATAAAAAAAATCAGCTATAGCCCAATTCAGGTTGATGCCATAGCTGACTGTATTATTCTTTTTATTGATTTGAATTATCTGATGTGTTCAAAGGAAAGATGTTGTTCTGCATGCACATTCAATCATCAGTTATTGTTAAATCTCACAAGCCGCATGGCTGACCAGAACATCTTTACCAACCTTAAACTTCGGATTCTCAGCCAGAAGTCGCTCCGTGACAAAATCATTGTATATCTCTACAGCTTACAGCCGGACAGTAACAACGTGAGGACAATCCCCTTCTCGCAGACCGCACTGGCTGAATTTTTGAACGTCAACAGAAGTGCCCTTTCAAGGGAATTGGGTAGAATGCAGGATGAAAATATCATCCGGTTAAACGGAAAGGCTTGTGTCATTTGCGAATAATATGTATTTTCATCCATAAGCAGCATTGTGCTTCCTTACAGCTTCTACAGCATATAGTTTTAAAATCTATAACACTGTGCAGACAATATATGTTTTTGGCTGTAAACAAGTTTACATGTCCTTCTGTCTCATAATGTCCAGATGATGATTTCTCACCCAAAGGCACATATCGATTATTACTGCAGTCATGTTGATGAAATAAAACACAAAGCCAAGAATAAATATCCAGTCCAAAGCTATTCCCTGCGATATCTGCAGGCTTTTTCTTATAATTCCACAGATATAACCGATAAGGATAAAGACTTCAAACACAATGCTTTTTCCCTTGGCTGTTCTGGAGGTATAAGATTTATGAATGGAGATAGGCCATGACAGTCCCCAGCAAAAAATCATAATTGCTTCTAAAAGATTAATCATTGTTATATACCTGCCAGATAATCAATCATAATCCGGATTCCTTTCACCATGTCATCAAGCTCCATCGAATAGCGGTTGTCAAGTTCCTTTTTACCCTGTAGCTGCTCCGGCAAAAACGGGACATGTACAAAGCCCGAAATCATATTCCCTGATTTTGAGGCAAGGTGCGCACCGACGTACATCACATGATTGCACACATAGGTTCCGGCTGAATAGGAGGCGCGGCAGCCTATCCCTGCTTCATTCACTTTTCTTATCAAATCCCATACCGGCAAGGTCGAAAAATATGCATTTTCTCCTTCCGGGAATATTACACTATCCACCTTTTCCACGCCCGCAGAGTCCGCTAAGACTGCAGTTCCATCCGAATACATTCCATTGTCCATATTGATGGCTACACGCTCAACATGGATATACGGCGAATTCCCGGCTTGTCCAAGTGACAAAATAATGTCCGGGCTTTCCTTTTTTACAAGCTCTTCCAAAATTCCGGTGGTACGGTCAAACTCAACCGGAAGAATCCGCTTAATAAGCTGTATATCCTCCGGTGCTGTTATTCTCTCAACTATAAGCTGGGATGGATTTAATGTCCTGCCGTTGAATGCCTCGAAACCGGTCAGTAATATTTTTTTAGATGCTTTGATGTTTCCTTTTTCCATATTTTTTTGTAAACTCCTCCGTCATTGGCAGCTTAAGTAATCATTCCTTCTGTAATTAAAAAAATATATTTCTAAGAATATATATAATCACATTTTCGAACATTTTCAATATTACTTCATTTTCACCTTAAAATCAACTTTAATATTACTTCAGACAATCTTTATTAGGTGCTGAATTCTAAAATAAGAGGACAGATTTCTCCATCCTCTCAAGCTTTCCGCTAATACTGCTTTATCTCTCAAGCATCTCCTCAATGAATATCCCATACCCTTTAGCCGGGTCATTGACAAGCACATGGGTCACGGCACCTATCACAGAGCCGTCCTGGATAATCGGGCTGCCGCTCATTCCCTGAATTATTCCTCCTGTAAGCTCTAACAGCTCCTTGTCCGTTACGATAAATGAAATCCCTTTATTGACATTATTGTTCGATAAATCCGCACCGGTTATATATATTTCGTAATCGCGCACAGCTCCGTCTATGAAGCTTCTTATATATGCCCTGCCCTTTTTTACATCCTGCTTGTATTTCACAGGCAGAGCATAGCTGCCGATGTATTTGTAAATATTCTCATGGCAGGTGCCATAGATTCCGATTTCGGTGTTGTTCTCTATTTTCCCCAGAAAATATTCACTGCTGTAATTGATTGAACCTACAACCTCACCCGGGATTCCTGCCTTTCCCTTGACAATCGACCATATCCTTGCACAGTATAATCTTCCTCCGCCAGAAGAGACAAGCTTGCCGGTATCTATATCGCTGATGCCATGTCCTAATGCCCCGAAGCGCCCATTTTTATCTATATATGTGAGGGTTCCCAGTCCCTGACAGTCATCACGAACCCATGTTCCGATTCTTGCCTTGCCATCCTTGTCTATAACAGGTGTTATGCGTACCTGTATATAGCTTCCATTGCGGTACAGCCCGATATTGACATGCTCACTTCCTTGCGATACTTGAAGGTTTAACTGGTTTATAAGCTCCTCCTTTGTCGCAACACTGTTATCATTCACGCTTACTATATAATCTCCCGGCCACAGCACCTCTGAGGCGGGACACCTGAGTGTTCCATCGGTAAGTGTGATGTCACCTATATCGACAACCATAACACCCTTTGTCTCAATATAGATTCCTACCGGGATGCCACAGGGAATGACAAGAACTTCATCACATACATTCAGCTTAACATTCTTTAAGTTGATGATTCCAAAAAGCCTGAAATTAAGATTATAATTTCCACTCTCACCGGTGCTTATATTCAATGTGTCAAGAAGATTGACATTGACAGCTTTTACATTTGTCGCGTATGCCTGCACAGCTTCACTATCATCTCCTGTCTCCTTCTGTTCAACCGTTCCGACAAAAGGAACATTAAAATTCAGCTTCCCAACCGAATTCTTATTTAAATTGATTGTATCAGGAATTAAATTTTTGACGGCATATATATAGTAGACGGCGCACCCGATTATCCCTGCGGCGAGGAGCCATACAAGAAATCGTCTGTATTTCTTCCTGCACTCAGTGCATACTCTTTCCATAATAACCCTCATTTCTGAGCGATTTATAGCAAAATCACGATGGAAATATAACAAAAGACCATCCCAATCCATCATCATGGCAATCTGTTTTCGCTCGAAACGGATTGTCTGTATTGAAGCTTTGTTATGGTCTTAGTATGCAACACATATTTATTTTAAAACAGACAGATTATGGTGTGTATCTTTTAAGCTCTCTTGCATTGGATACTGCGGTATCCGTAATTGAATCCCCGCCAAGCATTCTGGCAAGCTCCATAACCGAGCCATCATAATCAAGTTCAGTTATATTGGTTACTGTCTTATTATCCCTTATTGATTTGATTATTCCAAAATGTTTCTTTGCCATAGCAGCTATCTGTGGAAGATGGGTTATGCATATTACCTGACGCTTTCTAGCAATCTGATCAAGCTTGTTAGCTACCATCTGTGCAGTTCTGCCGCTTATGCCCGTGTCTATCTCATCAAAGATAAGCGTATCTATCTCATCCTGATCTGCGAGGACAGTCTTGATTGCAAGCATTATTCGTGAAAGCTCACCTCCTGAGGCAACCTTTGCAAGAGGCTTTGGCTCCTCTCCCGGATTCACACTGATGAGATACTCAACGTGATCCATTCCGTTTGCAGAGGGTTTTTCAAGCGGTTTAAAATCAATTCTGAAATCAACACTCAAAAAATTAAGCTCCATGAGCGCCTGAGTGATTTCTTTTTCAAGTCCTGCCGCGGCTTTTTTTCTTATTTTGCTTATATTATCTGCTGTTTTTACAAGTTTATCATAAGATTTTTCAAGTTCGGCAAGTACAAGTCTGCGATTGGCTTCATATTCATTAAGGAAATCATATTTCTGTTTCTTTGCTTCAAGTGCCGCAAGAACACTCTCTATACTGCCGCCGTGCTTCGCCTTCAGGTTGTTTATCACATCAAGTCTTTCTTCAAGCTTTGAATATTTCTCCTCGTCAAATTCAAGCCCCGACATATATGCTGACAGCTCCCTCTCAAAATCCGATATAAGGCTCTCTATATCTGATAACTGCGAAGCTAAGCCCTCCATCGCCTCATCATACTGCATAACCTCACTTACCGCTTTATACGCCCTGCCGATAAGCTCGGTTGCATTATCACAGTCATCCGAATTGACACATTCCTCCGCCTGTGCGAGTGCCTCAGCGATTTTTCTTGAATTTTTCGCTCTGCGGTACTCAGCTTCGAGACTCTCATCTTCTCCGGGATGTATCGCCGCCGCCTCAATCTCATTTATCTCATATTCAAGAAAATCAAGATTTCTCTTTCTCTGTTCCTCGTCCATGTCAAATTCGGACAGCCTGTGCCCAAGCGTCCTGTACTCCTCATAAGCCTTGGAATACTCCTTCATGGCTGGCTCAAGCTCATGCCTTGCATATCTGTCAAGTATCTGTAGGTGGTTAGCAGGATAGATAAGTGACTGGTGCTCATGCTGACCATGTATATCAATGAGGAGCGACGTTATATCACGGACTGTTGCCAGAGTGACATTCTCACCGTTTATCTTCATAATATTTCTGTTTTCAGTGAATTTTCTGGAAATCAGAACCTGATTATCTGTAACAAAGATATCTTTTGCGGCGAGCGCCGACACAGTGGAAGCATCAACCTGAAACAAAAGTTCAACACTTGCATAGTCCCCATGCTTTCCAAGAATATCGCGTGAAGCTTTTGCTCCCAGTGCAAGGTTTATGGAGCCTAATAAAATAGATTTACCGGCTCCCGTTTCACCTGTAAGAATGTTAAGGCCTTCATCAAAAAAGACATCCGCTTCGTCAATAAGGGCAAGATTCTTAACATGCAAATTAATTAACATATATTTCCTCCTTCTGACAGAATCTCTCTGTATAAAAGGTATCCCCCGTGAGTTTTACTTGTTTACCAGTTTATGTATCTTATCCATGAGATCCTTCGTATCCTCAACTGTTCTCACCGCACACATTACAGTGTCATCACCGGCTATACAGCCGACAATCTCATGCCATGGCATTGCATCTATCGCAGCGGCTACCGCCATTGCCATTCCCGAAACTGTCTTGACAACAAGAATATTCTGCGCCATATCAACTGATATATACGCTTCCTTGAGAATACGGATAAACTTCTCACTCATAGTGCTGTCTTTACCATCAAGAATTACATATTTCTGCTTTCCGGCTCCATTAGAAACCTTTGTCAGCTTTAGCTCCCTTATATCTCTTGAGACGGTTGCCTGCGTCACATTATAGCCTTCACTGTTAAGCCTGTCCGCAAGATCTTCCTGCGTTTCTATATCATACCTGCGTATGAGTTCAATAACCTTGGCGTGGCGTTCAGCCTTCATATTTAATCCCCGCTTTCATTTTATATATGCGTCTATATCACACTCATTTTCTTTCCCAAAACCTGAAAGAAGCTAAGCTTGCTTGTTTTTACAATCTTCGCCTTTTTAGGTGCCCTTGTAATAATAACCTTATCTCCCGAAATAAGATTGGTATGCAGCTCTCCGTCAAATGAGGCTACTCTCTCCTCCTGATTTGAACGGCTCTTGCTCATCTTAACACAGATTTCATCAAACGAATCGAGGATAATACTTCTCTGATTGATTTTATGCGGGCATACAGGTGTGAGAATAATAAGCTCTGAGTTCGGCTGCGCAATCGGTCCTCCAGCTGAGAGATTATATGCGGTGGAGCCGGTAGGCGTGGAAATGATAAGTCCGTCCGCCGTATAGGAGGTCAGATATTCATCATTTACATATATATCGAAATCAATTACCCTGAGTGCTCCGCTTCTGTTAATAACAATATCATTTAAAGCAACATTGGTATAAATAAGCCTGCCATCCCTGTATGCTTTGCCTTCAAGCATCATTCTCTCGTCTATTTCATAGTCCCCTCCGAGAACACAATCAATAGCCGGAAATGCCTGATCCTTATCTATATCAACAAGGAATCCCAATGTTCCTATATTAATTCCAAGAAGCGGAAGCTCCAGCTGGCTTAAATCTCTTGCTGCCTGAATAAGTGTTCCATCACCGCCAAGTACAATAACGCAGTCCGTATCAGCCGGAACAAGATCAGCATTTGTATAGTTATAATCAGTATTATTCACAGCCTCTCTTGTCTGCGTATAACAAGTCTTTCCCTTAGACTCCAGATAATCTATTATGCTGTTGGTAAAAACTAAATCCTTATCCTTTGCCGTGTTGGTGACAATAAAAAATTTTTCCATCACTGTAGCCTTACCCTTCTGTAAAAAATTATATATATGTTACAACATTTCATGTGCTTTTTCAACAATTTCGCGAATATTAAACGGAAGTTCACCCGGCTCCTCATCACTCTTTATAAGATGAAGCAGATATTCGATGTTCCCCTCCGGCCCCTTTATAGGTGAAAACTCAAGGTTAAGCGGAATAAATCCGTTAGCCGCTGCAAATGCCGTCACGTTCTCAATAACCTCAATATGGACTGCCTTATCCCTCACTACACCTTTCTTGCCTACTTTCTCCCTTCCTGCTTCAAACTGCGGCTTGATAAGTGCCGCAACCTCTCCACCGTCCCTTAACAGGGCACGCACAGGCAGAAGAACCTTCGTCAACGAAATAAAAGAGACATCAATACTTGCAAAATCAATAACATCAGCTATATCCTCCGGTGTCACAAACTTGATATTCGTCTTCTCCATCACAACAACACGTTCATCCTGACGGAGTCTCCAGTCGAGCTGACCGTGGCCTACATCAACGGAATACACCTTCACGGCACCATTCTGCAGCATACAGTCTGTAAAGCCGCCGGTTGAGGCACCTACATCCATACATACCCTGCCCTCCAATGATATATCAAAATGGGTCATGGCCTTTTCAAGCTTAAGTCCGCCTCTGCTTACATATTTCATCGTAACACCATGTATTTCTATCTGGCTTGTGACATCAAACATGGAGCCTGCCTTATCTTCACGCTGACCATTCACGAACACATTGCCCGCCATGATGATTGCCTTAGCCTTTTCCCTCGAATCGGCAAGCCTGCGTTCAACAACGAGCACATCCAGTCTTTCCTTCATAGTAATCCTCATTTCCGAGCGATTTATCATCTGACGATGCCATAACAGCAACCTGCTCCCGCTCAACAGCAAATCGCATATACAGCTTAATAGCTGTCCAGTTTTTCTATGATTGCTTCAGGGGTAAATCCATAAACCTCCTTAAGCTTATTCACTCCGCCATGCTGAATATACACATCAGGAAGAGCAGCATTTATAACCTTTAAATTAATTCTGTTCTCATTTACCGCTCGCAGGACATTCATTCCAAAACCACCTGCAGAGATGTTCTCCTCTATTGTGAGCAGCTTTTCATGCTTATTTTCAAGCTCCTTAATGAGTCCTATATCTATAGGATTTTCAAATCGCGCATTGATAAGTGATGGGTTTTCCCCTCTTTCCTTAAGCAGCTTATACACCTGCGCTCCTTCCTCGATGGAAGCACCTATAGTTAATATAGCAGTCCCCTCTCCATCGTAGATTCGTTCAGCTTTTCCATAAGAAACCTCGTTTTTAATATCCGAAAAAATATCCGAAACACTACCCCTTGGATATCTGATTGCAACAGGTCCATCAAAGCTGTTCGCAAATTCCATCATATCCATGAACTCCAGCCTGTTCTTAGGAGCCATAACCGTCATCCCCGGTATAATATTCATATATGAATAGTCATATATGCCCTGATGTGTCTCACCATCACTCCCCACCAGACCTGCCCGGTCTATCATAAAGACTACCGGGAGTCCCTGGATACAGACGTCGTGTAAAATCTCATCGAAGCCTCTCTGCAGAAATGAAGAGTATACGGCAAAATAAGGCTTGAGACCGCCTGCTGCCAGACCTGCCGCAAATGTTACGGCATGCTCCTCCGCTATTCCGACATCAAAAAATCTCAGCGGAAATCTTTTCTGGAATCTGGAAAGACCGGTTCCTGCTGCCATTGATGCCGTGATGGCTACAATTCTATTATCCTTCTGTGCCATATCACAGATTTTTCTGGAGAAAACCTCCGTATAGCTTGTCTTAGCTGCAGCAACAGGCTTGCCGGTTACCACATCGAAAGGACTTACACCATGAAATTTCTCCGGCTTCAGCCTTGCCGGTTCATAACCTCTTCCCTTCTCGGTGATAACATGCACAATGACAGATGTGTTCATTTTCTTTGCAATCTTAAACAGCTTGCACAGCTTACCTATATCGTGACCGTCAACCGGTCCAAGATACGTGATTCCCATATCCTCAAATTTCATGCCAGGGAGAAAAAGCTGCTTTATTCCGCTCTTTGCCTTCTGCACATGTGAAACTATCTTGTCACCATATACAGGAATTTTTTTCAGTGAGCTCTTTACATTGTCATTGATATCCCTGTAGGCATTGTCACCCCTGATGCCTGTCAACAGCGATGAAATGGCACCTACATTCGGCGAAATAGACATATTGTTATCATTTAAGACAATTATAAAATTACTCTGGTTCTCTGCAGCATTATTAAGCGCCTCAAGTGCAAGTCCTCCTGTGAGCGCACCATCACCTATAATGGACACAACATAATTATGCCCACCCGACAAATCCCTTGCCTTGACATATCCAAGTCCTGCTGAGATTGATGTGGAGCTGTGGCCTGTGTCGAAGCTGTCACATTCGCTCTCACGCCTCTTAGGAAATCCGCTCATCCCGCCATACTGTCTGAGTGAATCAAAGCCCTCCTTACGTCCTGTAAGCAGCTTATGTGTGTACGCCTGATGTCCGACATCCCACACAAGCTTGTCCTCGGGAAGGTCGAATGAAAGGTGCATAGCCATCGTAAGCTCAACCGTGCCAAGGTTAGAGGCTAAATGTCCGCCCGTATGGCTGATATGCTCTATCAGAAATTCCCTGATTTCAGAAGCTAACAGCGGCAGCTCCTCGACAGGAACATTTTTTATATCATTTGCCTTATTTATTGAATCCAATACCATAGTATACCTCGTTTCATCTAATACATACGTTTTACGAGGCTTTCTATCAGCCATAAGAGAAACTTCTTTTCGTTCTCATCTGCTGAATCGACATTCTCAAGTGTATGCCTTGCATTCTCCGAAAGTCTTTCCACCTCAGCTCTGGCTGTATCTATACCAAATAAAGTCACATAGGTTGTCTTGCCATTCTTTTCATCACTGTTAAGAGGCTTTCCAAGCAATGCAGCATCACCGGTACAATCCAGAATATCATCCTGAATCTGAAAAGCCATTCCAACGCTGCGTCCTATATCCTCAAACTGTGCAACACTCTCGTTACCGGCGCCTGCCAGTATGGCACCCATCATCATTGACGCCTCAATAAGTGCACAGGTTTTTAATCTATATATATAATCAAGTCTTTCCTTCTCCGGGTGCTTTCCCGTAAAAAGAACATCAACGGACTGACCTCCAAGCATGCCATGCGGACCGGATTTCTCTGCAAATACGGACAATGCATGAACAGCTGCGTCCATGGTCTTAGCAGCATCAGCATATAAAAAAGCCTTCATAGCTGTCTGGGTTGACCAATGCAGAAGCCCATCCCCTGCCAACAGCCCGCATGCCTCGCCATATTTACTATGTGTTGTAGGCTTTCCTCTGCGAAGCTCATCATTATCTATTTCCGGCATATCATCGTGTACAAGAGAATATGTGTGAAGATACTCCATCGCTGCCATGAAAGGCTCGCGGATTTCACTTTTACCACCCATAAGTCTATATACACTATCAATAAAAACCGGTCTTAATCTCTTTCCGCCTACCATAACACTATAGTTCATAGCCGAGACGAGTTCTGTTAAATATCCTTCTTCCACAGGAAGATACTTCTGTATTACCTCATTGGCATACTCCGTTCTGATACGAAGCTGCTCCTGATAGTCTGATATATTAGTTCCCATCAATTAATTTTCATCTCCATCTGAAGCCTGTGAATCAGCTTCATTTCTAAGTGTTATCAACTGTTTTTCTACCTTATCAAGCTGCTTTGAGCATTGCGCTGTCAGCTTAATACCTGTTTCATATACCTTAAATGCCTCCTCAAGAGATAATTCATTACTCTCGAGACGGCCTATAATATCTTCTAGTTGTTCAAAATTCTCTTCTATGCTGACACTCTTTGTCTTAGCCATTATCTACATCTTCTCCTTATCCGCAACGGCCGCACTGATACTTCCATCAGACACTATGATTTTTATATACTCTCCGCGCTCAACATCATCTATCGATCTGATTGTCTTTCCCCGTGAATCCTCGAGATATCCAAAGCCTCCGCTGATTTTTGAAAGCGGAGAAAGTCCGCTTAATCTGGTCGCGGACAGCTTGAATCTATGACGGTAATTCTCCATCATTCTGTCCATACAGTTGTCAAGACGTAACCGGAGCGAATCAAGATACTGCTTATTATCAAGCAGCCGGCGCTCAGGTGCGCTGTTTTTAAGCTCCATATTAAGTGAAGCAAGCCTGTTTCTATATGCGCGTATTTTCTCAGACATCGCTCTGTAGAGCGTATCTTCATACTGCCTGATCCGTTCACACCACTGCGCATAGTCAAATACAGCCAATTCCGCTGCAGCTGATGGCGTGGGCGCACGCATATCAGCAACGAAATCTGCTATTGTAAAATCGGTCTCATGGCCTACGGCGGAGATAATCGGTGTATTACACTCAAAAATTGCCCTTGCAACACATTCCTCATTGAAAGCCCAGAGATCCTCTATGCTTCCTCCGCCTCTGCCTATGATTATTACGTCAGGATTCATCGCGTCAAGCGTCCTGATACCTTCACAAATAGTCTCAGAGGCTCCTTCGCCCTGTACCTTGGCAGGATAAAGATATATCTGTACATACGGGTTGCGTCTGTACGCGACATTCTGTATGTCGTGGATTACCGCACCGGTCTGTGCAGTGACGACACCGATATTGAGTGCATAATTCGGAAGAGGCTTTTTATATGAGGCATCGAACATTCCCATCTCCTCAAGCTCCGTCTTAAGTGCAAGATAACGCTCATACAATGCTCCTGCACCATCCCTCTGTACGGACTTGACATATAGCTGGTATTTTCCGTCTCTTTCATATACACTGATACGCCCGGAAGCTATAATCTTCATTCCATCGTCCAGTGTAAATTTCATACCCGCCCTGTCACCGGCATACATGACACATGCAAGGGCACCCGCCTCATCCTTGAGGGTAAAATATATATGCCCTGAGCTGTGATACTTGCAGTTGGAAACCTCACCGGTGACACGCACATTCCTGAGCAGAAAGTCTGTCTGGAACATATTTCTGATGTATTGATTTATTTTACTTACGCTATATGCCTCCGAACCAGCCACGTTTCCAAACCCTTTCCCAGCAATATCGTCTATTGGTATATTTATAGTCAAAGCTGTATCATAATTGATATGTTACTTTGTGAGCTTTCCAAGTATTCCGTTTACAAATGACGGTGAATCATCTCCGCCATACTTCTTGGCAAGCTCTATAGCCTCATTGATTGCCACCCCGGCAGGAACATCATCGTCATATAAGGCTTCATATATTGCAAGCCTTAAGATTGTAAGCTCAACCTTACCTATACGTTCCTTCTTCCAGCCTACAGAAAGCTCTTCTATCTTCTTGTCTATTTCCGGGAGCTTATCCTCTATAAGCCTAGTTCTGTCGCTTATAAGCTTCCTGTGCTCCGGTGTCAGCTCAAGCGGCTCAAAATACAGCTTGTCCTGCTCCGCTAACTCAGCCGCATCATGAAATTCCACACGGAATAACAGTTTAAATACATGCTCTCTTATTTCACTTCTTCTCATATCTGAAAATCCTTTCAATTCAGCAACAATGAAGGCCCCGAAATGCTCAAGGCCTTCATCATGCTCTGCTTATGTTCTATTTATTGTTTTCAACCTTAACGCCGGCAATCTTAATATTGACCTCAGCAACAGTAAGACCTGTCATAGTCTCGATTGCACTGGCAACTCGTTCCTGAATCTTTTCGCTGACCTCCGGTATTGAATAGCCATACTTAAGAATAACCGATATATATACAACCGCTGTCTTATCAGTTATCTCAACTGTAACTCCCTTGGACAGTACCTTCATGCCAAGCTTGCTTACAAGTTCATTGGTTATGTTGCCCGACATACATTCAACACCTTCAACCTCTGTGGCTGCAAGACCTGCAACTATACATACAACCTCATCCGCAACCTGTATATTACAAATTCCTTTATTCTCACATATTGTATATGTGCTTTCACTATTATTTGACATACGTCCTCCAATCTGCCCCCATCACGGAAGCCTGCAATACGGTAATATACATATATTATATATAATCCTTCCCTTTTTTGCAATTAGAAAATACACAACATCATTACTTCCTTTAAACCGTATTGCCGGTGGAGCATTTTTTTCTACCGCCGCACTTCAGGATACAGGCTGTGTTTCGCCATATGTTCCCTCCTCAGCACTGTCCGTCTCTGTCTGTCCCGGCACAGCTTCATCGTCCTTAATATCTGCCGATGTCTTGGCATCCTCAGCCTCCTGCTGCGTCTGTGATGTAAGGCTTACGGAAGATATTGTTATATTTTCTACACTGACACCCGACTTTCTTTTTATTATGTCCTCAATCTGTGCCCTCTCAGTATCGGAAAGACTTGATTTATTTACCACGACATCCGCCTGCCCATCCGTTATAGAGACAATCACATCAACGAACCCCTTTGCCTCTAATAGAAGCTCTGCCGCCGCCTCTCTTTCTGCTATATCCGTAAGCTCTATCATCTTATTGACCGCCTGAGCCTTGTCGGCTTCATCAAGAGAGGTATTATTTATTATTCCCAGAAGAGACTCTTTATTCGCAGCACGGACCTGTTCCCTGTCAAGTTTGGCACTTATGATGAAATCCGACTGTGCCACCCCTAAATTTCCTGTGAGAACGGTTGCTCCAGGATCCGTGACCGAAAAATCGTCCGGCTCTGCATCGTTGCTTAACAAATCTCCCGTCTGAGCATCCGTTTCCCCCAGTGCCAGGCTGACATTTGTCTGCCTGGCATCCTTAGCATGCTTAGATACAAGATCCTTATAGTTTATGTATCCTGCAACTGCAATCATTATTGCAAGTGCTGTTATAATAATCTGGTTTTTCTTTAAAATACGTTTCAAAGGCTTATCCCTCCATTTTCATAACTTTTATTTTATTTATTTCTATCCCAAGGACAGCGCTGACCGCTTCCGTAAGCCTTACCGTCACACCTGCATCGGAGGCTCCCTGCGCAAGAACAAGAACCCCGCTTATTTCAGGATATATGATTTTTGTCACATACGGAGTCAAACTGCCATCGCTTTTCTTACTGAAAACCACCTTCTCCTCCCGCTTTTTCTCTCCCAACCTTTCTCCATCTCCTGTAATGCCATCCGTCTTAGTGTTCTCTGTTATGTCACTTTTCACTACAGTCTCTCCCGAATCCTTGAAGGTGATAAGGACGGCAACCTTTCCCGCCCCATCAACCTGCGATAGTATAGCAGACAGTCTGGCTTCAAGTTCTGTTGTGTAATCTGATATATCTGCATATTCGTATTCAATGGCTTCTCCTGTATCCCTTGAGTCCGCTGTATTATCAGCTTCGTTTTTTCCCTTCACCGGGAGTGATATTATTACAAGAAGTACCCCTCCAAGCAGGATTAACAGTAGTTTATCCTTAGAAAGCTGAAGATTTTTCAGCGTTGAGAAAATATTATTGATTTTCACCCTTCTACCTCAGTTCTCAATTCCCTCCTTATTATCCTGCCCATCATATATGTTAATATATATATTAGCGCGTGGGATATTATAGAAGTTGGCCAAATAATTTTTTAATGTCACCACATCATAATCATAAAAACCTGAATCATTTCCCATATACAGCTTATCCTCTTTCTTCAACGCGATATCCAGCATAATAATCCTGCCATATTCATCACTCCCCTCATCAAGATTAATCTTTGTATCACAGCTTATAAATTGATAACCGGTTTCCGAAAGATAACTCTGTATCTGCTCCTCCACACTGCTGCAGTACATATTTATCAGCTCCTCATTGCGCCCTTTCTCCGCTTTTAAAATATCGGCATACACCTCATCCGAAATCTCAAAATCAAAGTAACCGATATCAATTGTATCGTTTCCACTGCCCCACAAACCCAAAACCGGTTTAATCACAATAAAAATCATAACTATTCCGCCAAATAGTCTAAGGTATTTTGCGTACTTTTCATTTGACACTATATTTTCGATTATGCTCAATATGACATAAACACAGAACACATTCCCTATATAATCCTTCAGCTGCTCCATTTTTTTCGTTCTGACAGACCTCCCTCGTAAGTTTTACGTCCCTGAAAAGAAAGCCGCGTTTGTCGAGGCACACACGATTGCCAGTGTGACAAGAAACATTATTCCCGCATTCATCGAGCTCACCATAAGCAGTTTCACACCCTCATGCATGCCATTGATGCACTCCGTATAGTTTTTTTCTGCTACAGGTTCTAAAAATGCTCCTGCTGCCTTACATCCGTATGCAAACACAAAGAGCTTTATCACCGGAATTGCACACAGCATTATTATCACAAGCATCGCGGCAACCCCCATACTGTTTTTGATAAGCGCACCCGAACCAAGAATCACTCCTGTGACAGCATCAACCGCCGTTCCGGCACCCGGAATCATCCCCACAAGTCTGGTTATCGCCGTTCCCTTTAGAGAATCAAGCATTGGACTTATAAGTCCCTTTATAGCATTCAGACCAATGACTGTTCCCAAAAGAACCTTGTTTGTCCATTCAAGCAGCTCCTTGATAAGCTCAGAAAGCCTGCCAAATATATTATCTCTCGATATATAGTTCATCATATTTACAAGCATATATACTGTCGTTCCGGGCAGAACCACATGCAGCAGCACCTTGTCCACAATCAGTATAAGGAACATGGCAAGTTCGTAGAATGCTATTGCACCCGAGCTTCCGCAGCCGGCAGTTATCACAACAGCGTATGTCGGAATAAGCACCTGCATAAATTCAACTATGCTGTCAAGCACATTGCGTGCCACGCCTGCTGCCCAGTACATTCCGGATGTAAGCACCGCCATCAATGCAATCTGAATTATATAGCTCCCCGTTCCGGCAATCCCCGCTTCAAAAAAACCTGCTGCAAGATTTTTGAATACCGCACCAACAATCCCCAGAAGAAAAAGCTTCAAAAAGATTGTCTTCTGCTCATAAAATTCATCGAATACCCCGGATACAGCCGATATCGACGCTGCCCTGAGCGCCTCAGAATACTTACCTGCCATGACAAGCTCTACAAGATATTTAAAATCAATATCATATTCCTCAATGCTGGTATCTATCTCATCATAATTGTAGTCATCAGGTGTGGCAGCATGTACTAAACATGTATATGACATTGTAAATATTACAGCACACACTATAGTTAAGAACAGATTCCGGCACCCTCTTCTCATAGCATTTCACCAACCATTTCTAAAAGCCTCACCACAATCGGGCAGCTTAAGAATAGAAGTGAGAGCTTTCCAAAATTCTCAATCTGCACCGCCAGAGCCGAATATCCCATATCCCTGCATAGCGAGCTTGAAAATTCTGCAATATATGTAAGTCCCGCCATCTTGAGCATAATCAGAATATAATCCGAATCAATATCCACATATTCGGTCATAAATTCAAGCTGTGAGACGATTCCCGAAAGTCTGGCTGCAAGATATAGCATTATAAGCACGCATGCGGACAGATTGATGTACGTAGCGAACTCTCCCTTTGCACTTTTGAGGGCTAAAGCAAGCAGTGAGCCTATGGTTCCTATAACAGCTACCTTTATCATATCCATAATCATCAACCCTTTACAACGAAAATAAATCTTTTATTGTCTCAAAAAGCTCATAAATATACGGAACTATCCAGAACAGCACTAGCAACAGGCCGGCAAGACTTGTCAGAAAAGCATGTTCCTCCCTTCCGCTATGCTTTAAAATCTGGGAGATTACCGAGACAAGTATTCCTACGGCAGCAATTTTAAAAATAAGGCTTACCTCCACTTAACCCCCACCCTTCATATCAATATTATGGTAAGAAAAAGCCCCGCCATCACTCCAAGGCTCATGTACATTCTGCTGGTCTGCTCGTATTTTCCCGAAAGAGCTTCGATGCTCTCATCAACGCTCTGAAGATACAGTTCAATATTATTGGTCTGCTGCGTCAAATCCAGATACCCCAGACTATCGGCAACGGCTATCAAATTGTCACATTCATTTCCATTTAAGTGGGCTGCTGCTGCCAGCTTCTTTGCTTCCTCCTCCCAGACTTCCTTTAGAATACTTCCATTTTCAGTCTTAAGCCTGTTCCCGGTGTTCCAGAAAAAATCTCTCACCGTTTCCTGTCCGCAGCTACACCTTTCCCCCACATGCATAAATGCAGAGGGAAGCGTCTCAACACCATATCTAAGTTCACCCTTCAATGTTGTAAAGCTCTGTTTAATTGCCTTCAACGCCGCTATCCGGCAGGCCAGTTCATTTACCAGTCCTCTTGCATACAATGTTGTTGCACCGGTTATGCATACAGTACCTACTATTTTCAACGCAAACATTAAATATCCTCCTCATTCAATTGTAGATTCTGTTCATACAACAGATGTAATTCACCGTCATACACCCTGCATTTCCTGTCATTGGTCAGCTGGATATATCTCTCAAATATTTTTTCCGCCACAACCGCCTGTTCGAAGCTGTTTTCATCTGAGTGCATGGTGCATAACAGTGCGGCACCGCATGAGCGCGCTGAGCGTATAGCCGCAATGTCCTCATTACGGTTTATTTCGTCTACCGCAATCACCCGCGGTGACATGGCACGCAGCATCATCATTATCCCCTTGCTTTTAGGAATCATGTCCATAACGTCCGTGCAGTCTCCGACATCATTCTGCGGTATTCCCTTATAGCATGCCGCAATCTCCGAGCGTTCGTCGATAACAGAAACTGTTATTCCACTGTCCGAGATATTCCTCACTATATCTCTTAACAGCGTGGTCTTTCCGCAGCCCGCCGGCGACAGGATAAGCGTGCTGTAAATCCCTCCGCTCCTGATAAGATGTGCGGCAAGTTCATCCGCAATCCCTATGTGCTGGCAGGCAAGCCTGAAATTCATGGAGCTTATATTTTTTATATGCTTGACCTCACCCTTATCGCACACTGCCTGTCCGCATATACCGACACGATGTCCTCCGGGAAGTGTTATGAAGCCATTCTTCAGTTCCTCGTTAAATGCATAGAGTGAGTAGTCGCTCATAAGCTCAAGGCATCGGTCAAGCTCTTCGCGGTGGCATATCACAACATTCGCCGACTGCTTTTTCAGTTCTCCCGCCGTACCTAAAAAATATATTTTTCCTTCCCTGAGTATTCTTACAGGTCTGTTCACCCTCAGCCTGATTTCCTCTACCCCCTTATATGCCGGAGATAGTACAAGAGCGCCCACCGCCTGCTTGAGCATGCCGGTAAAATATATTTCTATACCCATTGTTCTCCTTTCCGTTTCAGGTATGTCCTGTTGTTTATCACATACTATGCAGAGCATGTTTTTTTCATTCAAAAAAAGTTTCAGCTTTTTATTAATATTTCTTAGCCGAAATATAGGTTGAACAAAATTCCATATAAGGTTATAATAAAAAAGTTCATGCGTTATATTAATAGCATGGGTAAAAAAAAAGAAATGAGGATTAACATGAAATTTTTAATTGACCTTTTAAAAGGAATGGTAGTGGGTATTGCCAACATCATTCCTGGCGTCAGCGGCGGAACCATGATGGTTTCAATGGGCATCTATGAAAAAATCATAGGCGCTATCAACAATCTTTTTAAGCATTTTAAGCAGTCTATTCTCACCCTTATTCCGATTGGAATAGGAATGGTTGCCGGAATCGGAGTGTTCTCTTACATACTTCCGTACTGCCTTGAGAACCAGCCGCTTCCTACAAGCCTCTGCTTTATCGGTCTTATCCTTGGCGGTGTGCCTTTTATAGTCAAGCCTGCCAAAGACAGCCTCAAAAAGGACGGAAAGCATATATCCCTCCAGCATGTGACTGCATTTCTTATATTGTTCGGGATAGCTGTTGCAATGGCATTTATGAGTGAGACAGAGTCACACTCTGCCAGCTTTAATCTGAACGCACTTCTTATTGTAAAGCTGTTCATCATCGGTGTAATCGCCTCCGCAACCATGGTTGTTCCGGGTGTCAGCGGTTCACTTGTGCTCATGCTGCTTGGCTACTATTCGGGAATCATTGAGACAATAAGAGATTTTATAGATTCTCTCATAGCATTCAATGCCGCAGGTATTCTTCATTGCGTTGGAATACTTCTTCCATTCGGTATCGGTGTGGTTGTCGGAATCTTCGCCGTGTCGAAGCTTATTGAATGGCTTTTTGAAAAGCACCCATCGGTTACATACAGCGCCATTCTCGGACTCATCCTTGCATCGCCTATCGGCATTCTCGCAAAGATGGGACACAACAATATCAATGCTGTGTCTATAATCGTCGGAATCGTATTGCTTGCAGGAGCCACATGGTTCACCTACTGGTTCGGCAAAAAAACTGAAAATATTGAGAAATAAAAAAGCGGTGACAACCGCGTCATCACCTTAAAAGAACCGGGGAAATCATCCCTAATAAATCACAGGATGATTTCCCCGGTTTCATCTAAAAAAGAGGACGGACTTCTCCATCCTCTGTATTGATTATTTTCTGAGGGGTAGTAAAAATATCCATTTGCTGCTCTATTTTAATTTAATTTCTTTCCATGTGCAAAACACCGGTAGCTATAGTCTCCTTAAATCGCACATCATGTTCCACGAAAAGCATCGTAGGCCGAAATGCCAGAAGCAGCTTCTCAATCTGCATTCTGGTATACACATCAATGTAATTTAACGGCTCATCCCAGATATAAAGGTGTGCCGGAGTAAGCAGGCTTGAAGCAATCAGCACCTTTTTCTTCTGGCCCTCAGAGTACAGCTCCATGTCTTTGTCAAACAGCACCCTCTCAAAATCAAGCTGACGCAGGAGCGCTAACAGGAGTGTGTAATCCAATCTTTTCTCCCTGGCAAAATCTCTCAGGCTGCCCTTTAAATGCGAGGTATCCTGGCTGATATATGATATTATCAGGTTCTGCGGCACCTCCAGAATTCCTGTGGTTTTATAATCTGATGATACCGCTTCACCATCCTTATTACAAGCTAAAATTGCTTTAACCAGACTGGTTTTCCCACAGCCGTTTGCACCGTCAAGCGCAATCCTGTCGCCATTCTTAAGCTCAAAGGTGACATTTCTTACCGCGTTAGCTGCTGCGTCACAGTACCTTAGGGAAAAGTCTGCTGTGCGCAGCAGCCGGTCTTTATGGTAACGAAGCGGCATAAGCTTCAAATCCTGCGTTTCCTCGATGTCCTTGAGCAGCCCTTCTTTTTCTTCTATTTCCCTCCTGATACGATTTTCATAGGTTTCCACACGCTTCTGCATTTTCTTTGTCTTAGCTCCGATATATGCCCGTGCATCTTTTCTCCTGTCATGTTCCTTTACAGGGTCAAAGCCTATCTTGGTGCGCTCACTACGTTCTGCCCACCTGCCGGCTCTGTCTGCCGCTGTTTCAAGCTTCTCTATCTCCCTTGCGTGTTTTTCATTCTCTGCCCTTGCATTCTTATCCGCCTTTTCCTTGTTCTCCCACCAGCTTGAAAAGTTCCCTGCCTGGACCTCTATGGTTGCCCTGTTTAATACAAGCACATGGTCTATACATGCGTCAAGCAGATCCCTGTCATGCGATACAAGTATGAACCCCTTTTTTCTGTTAAGATAATTCTTCACTATCTGTCTCGCCTCATTGTCCAGATGATTAGTCGGCTCATCAATCAGAAGAAACTCATTCTCCCCGGAAAACAGTACCGCAAGCATCAGCTTAGTGCGCTCACCAAAGCTCAGTTGACCAAACGGTCTGTACAGAAGCTCCGGCGCAATTCCAAGCTGAGGAAGCTCACACAGAACCCTCCAGCTCTCCACATTCGGTTTCCAGCGCTCCATCAACTCATCGGCCGTATTGTTATAATCTTCCTCAGAAACCTTGTATGGAAAATAGTCAAATATCACACTGCTGTTTATCGTTCCGCTGTACTCATACTTTCCCGACAGAAGATTTAAAAATGTTGTTTTTCCCTTTCCGTTTCTCCCAATAAATCCCAGTTTCCAGCGTGTGTCAATTGAAAAGGATGTATCCGTAAAGACTTCATCAAAACTGCCCTCATAGGCAAAGGTCAAATGCTCTACACTTATCTGTGCCATAAAAACGCCTCCCTTTACCCTGCAAAAGCAACATAAAAAGGTCTATCCTGCATACGCAAAATAGACCCGCAAAAATAATCCTTCCGTATAAACAGCCTGATACAAAAGAAAAATGCGAATTGCGATAATCTAATTTAAGCGTACACAAAACAGCCTGCTATTGCAGGTTATAAAATCAATATGTGTCCTACTTAAATCAAACTATCTAATAATCATCTTCCCACCTTGCACCGACTGTGCTCTTTCTGTTTATTTGTCCTTTATTCACGGACATATTTATAATAGCATAGTTATGTTTCGTTTGCAATTACTTAATTTTCATCTATGTAAATAAGCGTATTTAATACTAAATGCTTTAATCATTTTTTGCTGTTTTATCTTCATAATTATGACACTCCTTTATATTCTGAATTTCTTGTCGGGACAAGGGACCAGACCCCTGTCCCGCAGTTATACAACTATAGTTTTCTCATACCCAAGCTCACTCAAAATACCAGCAAGCTCATTCATGTAGTCCGTTCCGGGTGTGAGCATGCGGGCATACTCCGCCCGGACTCCCATCGGCCTATAGGAAATTAACTTGAAATGAAAAGAATCCGGCTTGTACAAGTCGCGCATCATCTCTCCAATAGCCCTCACAGAATGCTTTCCGTCATAAAGCGACGGGCAGATTACGCATCTTATCTCCTCAAGCCTGCCGATTGTAGCTAACAGTCTGGCATTGGCAATCACAGTTTCATTGCCTGTCCCGGTAATTTTCCTGTGGATATCGCTGTCATAAGCCTTTATGTCCAGAAGGACGCCATCCGTCACGTCAAGTAAATCCTGCTTGCCGGCAAAATCAATGGTACCATTGGTATCTATCATAGTGCTCAGCCCCAGCTTTTTGGTCTTTGTGAACAGCTCTGTCAAAAAATCGTACTGGAGCATACATTCACCGCCGGAGACAGTGATCCCTCTCACAAAAGGAATCTGCTTTTTGACCTGTTCAAGCACCTCATCGGAGGACATCTCTGTCACAGTTGTAATATTTTTATCGCCGTACTTATCCCTTGTCTCAGGATTGTGACAATACAGACAATTGATATTGCAGCCTTGCAAAAAGATTGCTGTTCTGTTTCCGGGTCCGTCAACCGATGAAAAAGGAATAATTTTATTAACTCGTGCTTTCATGTTATACCCCTGCATACAGCAGGCACTGCTTGCTGTATTGCCAATAATAAGTAGTTTGAAAGTTTCACTTTCAAATTTTATCTAACCTTACGCTCCAATATTCTGCCATTCTTCTTTGCACCCGTGCCAAGCTGGGTGGTGTTCTGCAGTACAGCATTGCTCTGCTCATACTTCTCAATTTCAGATCTCTTTACCAGATATCCTGTGATTCTGATTACATCGCTGTCCGATGAGTAAAATGAAAGGTATCGGATGTCCTTTTGCCATGAGCCCTTAATAATGTCAAGCACATACTCCGGATTCTTATGTACTGTCAAATCCACCGGGAAAATATCTCCTGTACCCGAAACAAAATACTTGTGGAAATTGCTGATTACATTGAGATGGTCTACAAGCTCCTCCGGCTCCTCACCAATCGGAATACGTGTCCCCGGTGCAATCCCCTTGTCCTCCGCAATACCAACCTGAGCATGAAGCAGGAAATGGCTGCCTGTACCCTCACAATATTTATTAAAATGATTATTATTAAATTCATTTATGATATCCATAATCTCAATACCAAGCTGTGTAGCGGCATCCGAATGACCGAATCTGTCATCCTTACCCTCTTTAGTCATAAGGACATTGACCGCATCCGCAAGACCGACAAGTCCAAACATTCCGGTGAAGCTGTCCCTATGAATAAGCCCCTCTTTTGCAAGGAAATTCGATTCAAAAAAGCCCGACTGCTCTACCTCAAATGCAATACGTGCATCCATATATTTTGCCATGACATCCATAACATAAGGAAGCTGGTTGTTTTTAAAATCTTCAATTCCTGCAGAGCGCTCGGCAATATGTCCCAGAATCAGACGGCAGAGCGTGTAAGCACCACCACCAAGCAGCAAGCCATTATAACAGCTTGCAATGACGTAATTCTCACCCAGTTCATTTTTGAACATCCGGTGATTTGCAAAACTAGGCTTGGCTGTCTTAAGCGCACACTTGACACAGGCAAGTGCAAAATCATCATCTGTAATCTCCGGGTCATACTTCATTGAAATATTTGGAATTGCATTTTCAAGTTCAGCTTGAACCTCCAAAATCAGATAGCCGGCTCTGGTAGCCTTCGGTCCAATATCCGCATGTGAAAACGAATCAAGCACCGTACGGTCAACATTTGTAAAGAAAAGCTTAAGGTGCTTCTTAACCGTCGCATCATCCATATCCGTGATAAACGGCTCTAAAAGATAGTCAAGCTGTCCTAAATAAACCGGATAATTTGTAATGCTAGGCACATGCTTATATATAATCAACAGGTCATTAAGTGCCTCAAAAAAATCTGTTGGCGGTTCAAGCTGCAAAAATTCAGAGCCATTCTTAAAAAACTTCTCATAGTCCGGGATGATATATCTAGGTCTCATCGGTGCATGACCTTCAAAAAGATCACAAATACAACGGTGTTCATCATCACAGTTAAGCAAATCGTCCAGTCCCTCCGGAACGTCAAGTACCTCAAGCATACCATCCGCCGCATTGGCAAGATTGGTGAGCTTCTGCTCATGCGTAAGCGCCTTATTTGTAATAATACCAAGAATATTTTCTCTTGTCTTTTCAACTCTTTCCATTGATATAGGTCTCATAATTGCCTCCAATTGTTTCATAATATTTATGTAATAATCTAATTAATTATTTGCTTCCGGTTTCGGATTCCAATGATATCTGTCATACATGAAATGTCCATATAACAAATCTTGTATCAGATGTAGATAATAACCCAAATACAAATCATCAGCTTTCAGTAAATTTCCAAATTCCCATAATCGGATGTGTGACAGGGAGACAGACCCCTGTCGCAGATTAATCTAAAAATTTCTTTACTGCCTCGTACAGCTCATACGCATGCTCATATTGCTCTATTGCTTCTTCTTTGGATACAATAAAGAAATCATCATAGTCACAGTTATTTCTAATCTGAAAAGCTGATGATATATATTTTGAATATTTTTTATCAAAAAGTTCTGTTTTCAAATATTCCTTCTGAAAATATGAAATAACACCTGCATGTTTTGAAAAGTCTACCTTATCTTTTGCTAAGACAGCTCTTAGAGCTGAGAAAATAGCATAATATGACCTGCCAATGGAATCCTTATATTGTCCGGCATCAAGCAAAATTCTTGCAGAGCGTAATTTTTCTTCTGACATATTTAATCTATAAGACGAAAGCTCATCCAACCTTAATTCCCTCCTTCTCGATATTCATATAATAAGGTAATATCTCCCTATATTTTTCAAATTCATCAAAAGGAACTACTGTCGGTGATACAACTACATCATTCTCAAGCCCAATATCCGCTGATATATCCCATACTATTTTCAGTTTTTTCTGTAAGTCCAATCTATTTCCCTTTACAATGGCAACAATATCTACATCTGACTGGTCTGTCTCTTCGTTTCGTGCATAAGAACCATAAAGGAGAATCTCTACTATATCATCACCATATATGTTGCGATATACGTCTACAAGTTGCGATGTTATGTCTTTTAATTGTGCTCTGGTACACATACAGTCAATAATCTCCTTTCTATAAATGTTTCTTTAAATATATCATTTACAGCGTAAATTTACAATATCTATATAAGCTCACAATCCATTATAACCATATATGAACACCATTATTTATACCCTTTTTGGGACAGGGGTCTGACCCCTGTCCCAGACTATTTGTGGTACGGTTCCCCGGCAATAATACGGTATGACCGGTATACCTGCTCAAGCAGTATCACCCTCATAAGCTGGTGTGGGAATGTCATCGGTGAGAAGCTGAGCTTATAGTCGGCTCTCTTCAGCACTCTCTCGTCAAGCCCTAATGAACCGCCGATGACGAAGGCGATTGAGCTCTTTCCTAATATTCCAAGCTTATTGATTTTGTCGGCTAATTCCGTGGAGGATAACTGTTTTCCTTCTATTGCAAGTGCAATGACGTACATATCATCCTTGACTGCCGAGAGAATCCTGTCACCTTCCTTGGACTTTATTATTAGCTCCTGCGCTTCGGAGGCATTGTCCGGTGTCTTCTCGTCTGCCACCTCAATAATGTCAAGCTTGCAGTACTTTGAAAGGCGTTTTTCAAATTCCGCTATCGCGTCCCTGTAAAATTTCTCCTTCACCTTTCCGACTGCTATTATCGTTATTCTCATGCACACACTCCTTTTCATTCACCATTTTTATAATCCGCCTTTCTGCGAAAGGCACCAATGCGTCATGAAACATCTTGGCTGACTTTCGCTTTTCTAATTTATATTCCTTCTGATATTATTTACCTATAAGGCTGACACACTACAGAACACGTGGAGGTGAGTGGCGGGGCTGTATAGCGGCGACCTCGCATTTTTATTTGTTGTCGGTCATCCGTTAAGGCATCAATGATTGGCGCATAACGTAGCCCGTAAACTTATCTCTTCCAAAGTCGACTCGATTTTGCCGGATGACCAGTTACTGTCAGCTTTATAATAATAATTCATCAGGAGGTACTTCTATTGTCCTTTAAAATCCTCAAAAATAACTGCTGTGGTCTTGATGTCCACAAAACATGGATTTATGCATGTATCGGCATAACAGATTCCCTGAAACGTACCGAGTATAAAGAAGCCCGCTTTTCTTCCTTCACCAAAGGTCTGAATGAGCTGTGTGACTGGCTTTCTAAATACAACTGTACGGATGTCTGCATGGAATCTACCGGTAAGTACTGGATCCCTGTTTTTAATGTTCTGGAGAAGAATAACATCTGGGTTACTCTTTCCCACCCCAAATATACCAAGCCTCAAAAAGGCAACAAGACTGACCGCAAAGATGCTAAATGGATTTGTGATCTATATATGTGTGGAATGGTTAAACCTTCCTTTATTCCACCTGCTGACATCCGTGAATTAAGAGACTTGGTAAGATACCGTTTCAAACTCACTTGTATGATTACCGGTGAAAAGAATCGTGCCCACAACTGTCTTACTGTTTCTAACTTAAAACTCGATGATGTCTTTTCCGATATATTTGGTAAATCTTCTCGTTCTATTACAGAACAGATTTTACAACACCCGGGGGAAACTTTTGATGTTGCACCTTTTGTAGATGGCAGATGTAAAACTCCTATCGAAGAAATACAAGCTGCTGTTGATGGTGCCATATCCAAAGAACAAGCTGTAAAGCTTAGACAATGTCTAAATCACATCGATGAACTAGAAATGCACAAAGCAGAAATAGAACGGGAAATCTTTCGTCTCAGTGATAAGTATGAAAGCGTTCTCTCTCTTATACGAACCGTACCAGGATTCGATAAGACCCCTATGACTGCTATTCAGGTGCTTTCTGAAATCGGAGGTGATATGTCTGTCTTCCCCACAGCTAAAAACCTCGTATCATGGGCTGGATGTTGTCCCCGTAATGATCAAAGCAATCATAAAATCAAATCCACCAGGATTTCCCGTGCCGGTTCCTATTTTAAACCAGTTTTGGTGCAAGTTGCAAATGCTTTAATCAAATCCAAGAAAC